>QWCY01000017.1_pt1 | contig 279690 bp, 202 predicted proteins | sample 1972631 | NCBI WGS metagenome assembly QWCY01 (sample SAMN09866696, study PRJNA288562) | Human gut metagenome isolate pre1_stool, whole genome shotgun sequencing... | isolation source: gut | host: Homo sapiens | place: USA: California
TGTCGGCACCGCCCGCCTGTATCGCCTCGACGCTTTCGAGGATGTTGTCCGGCATAATCATCGGTATCAGCACCGTACTTGCCAGCACCATAACCGCACCCCAGATGAGAATCTGCGTCGCCGCGACGGATGCCACGCCGAGTATCTTGCCCATCATCATGTCGAACGGACGCACGGTCGATACCATCACTTCGAGGATTCGCGAGTTCTTCTCCTCGATGATGCTCTGCATCACTATCGAGCCGTAGAGCAGCAGGAACATGTAGAGCAGGAATCCGAGTGCCATGCCGACCATTCCCGACGCGAACGACGACGATGCCGCGCTCTGCTCGTCGTCCTTGTCGTTGCGGAAAGTCGTGATGTGGAGGTCTACGGCGACCTTGTCCATTATCTCTTTGAGATTCTCGATGTTGTACTCTTTCAGACGCTCGGTTTCGATGATGTCCGAAATCTTGCGCGAAATGCTCTCCTCTATCATCATCGACGATGACGAGTTGGTGTAGAGCCGCACCTCGTTGGGGTTCGCGACCACGTCGCCGCCTATGTAGAGTACGCCGAAGTCCTCGTCGTCGAGCGACTTTTTCAACGCCTCGGTCAGCGGGAGGTCGGATGTGCGGAACTCGACGAGTTCGTTGGATGCGAGTTGGGGAGCGACGATGCCGCTCTCGTCTATCACCTCTATAATCTTGGTGTCGCCCTTGGCGAAAAGCATGATGAGCGTCGGTGCCGCCATCAGTGCGAGCATCAGCACCGGCATGAGCAGCGTCGTGATGATGAACGACTTCTTGTATACGCGTTCGCGGAACTCGCGAACCATTATAAGTCCTATGTTTCTCATAATTCTGTAAGTCTTTTGGTTATCCGAGCGTTCCGTTTACGGCGCGGATGAAAATGTCGTTCATGCTCGGGATGATTTCGGTGAACGAACGCAGTTCGACCGCATCGTTTATCGCCGCGACGGTGCTGCGCACGTCGGCATTGTCGCCGATGTGGATTTTGAGCGTCGAATAGCCCGTTACGCTCTCCTCGCTCTCCAAAATCTCGCACCTGCCGCCGAGTGTCGTCGCAAGCGACTGCGCGTCGCCGCGGAACTGGACGGTGAATATGTTGCTGCCGTGGCTTCGGCGGATTTCGTCCACCCGTCCCGACAGGATGTTGTGCGACTTGTTGATGAGCGTGATGTGGTCGCAAATCTCCTCGACGCTCGCCATGTTGTGGGTCGAGAAAATCACAGTCGCCCCGTTGTCGCGGAGCCGCAGTATCTCCTCTTTGAGCAGATTGGCGTTTATCGGGTCGAATCCCGAGAACGGCTCGTCGAAGATGAGCAGTTTGGGCTCGTGAAGCACCGTTACGATGAACTGTACCTTCTGCGCCATACCTTTCGAGAGGTCTTCGACCTTCTTGTTCCACCAGTCCTCGATGCCGAACCGCGTGAACCACTCTTTGAGGCGCACCAACGCCTCGTGGCGCGAAAGTCCTTTCAGACGGGCGAGGAAAATCGCCTGCTCGCCGACCTTCATCTTGCGGTAGAGACCGCGTTCTTCGGGCAGGTAGCCGATTTTGTAGATGTCGTTCTGCGTGATTGGCTTTCCGTCGAAGAACACCTCTCCCGCATCGGGAATCGTGATTCGGTTGATTACTCGAATCAGCGTCGTCTTGCCCGCTCCGTTCGGTCCGAGCAGACCGTAGACCGAGCCTTGCGGAATGCTTACCGACACGTCGTCGAGCGCGGTATGCCGAGTGAATCTTTTGGTGATATGCTCGGCGCGAATAATATCCATAGCGAAATAATGAAATTTGTTTGGGCAAATGTATGAAAAAATTGCGTAACTTTGTATCCCAAAGGGCAATTTACCCCCCCCCACTATCGATAAAAATTATAAAACCACAAATAATTATCAGTGTTATGAATAAAAAACAATGTGTTCTGGTGTCGGGCGGCGCGGGCTACATAGGTTCGCACACCGCGGTCGAACTCGTCGGTGCGGGATTCGACGTCGTTATCGCCGACAACCTCTCCAACTCCGACATGTCGGGCGTCGAGGGCGCGCGCAGGATTACGGGCGTCGAGATTCCGTTCGTCGATGTCGATTGCTGCGACAAGGAGGCGTTCGCCGAGGTGTTCCGCAAATACGATTTCGATTCGGTAATCCATTTCGCGGCATACAAGGCAGTCGGCGAGTCGGTCGAGAACCCGATGAAATACTATCGCAACAACCTTTCGTCATTCATGAACGTGGTCGACTTGATGCGCGAGTTCGGTCGGTCGAACATCGTGTTCTCGTCGTCGGCTACCGTTTATGGCGAAGCCGACGAACTGCCCGTAACCGAGCAGTCGCCGCGCAAGCCAGCCACGTCGTCCTACGGCAACACCAAGCAGATGTGCGAAGACATCCTGCGCGACTCGGTGGCAGCGTATCCGTCGCTCAAAGGCATCGCGCTGCGATATTTCAACCCTATCGGCGCGCATCCGTCGGCACTTATCGGCGAATTGCCGCGCGGCGTGCCGCAGAACCTCGTGCCTTACATCACGCAGACGGCGGCGGGTGTCCGCGAGTGCCTGTCGATATTCGGCGACGACTATCCAACGCCCGACGGTTCGTGCCTGCGCGACTATATAGATATTGTAGACCTTGCCAAAGCGCATGTCGCGGCGATACGTCGCATGACGGACGGTGCGAACAAGGAGCGTTACGAGATTTTCAACATCGGTACGGGACGCGCCGTGTCGGTATTCGAACTCGTGAAGACGTTCGAACGAGTGAACGGACTGAAACTCAATTACAAGGTCGCTCCGCGCCGTGCGGGCGACGTCGTGGCTGTGTGGGCTGACACCTCGCTTGCCAACCGCGAACTGGGCTGGAAGGCAGAACGCTCGCTGGATGACACCCTGCGTTCGGCTTGGGCGTGGGAAAAGCATGTCCGCGGGATTGAGTAGCAAGCGCGTGATAGCGGGCAATCTGCTGCGGGATGTTGTATAAAAAGTCCTTAAAGTCTTTAAGGTCGTTAAGGACTTTAAGGAGAGATAGTGAAACGGGCGGTCGCATTTGTGCGACCGCCCGTTCCTGCAAAAAGATAGTTTATTGAGAAAAGTGTGTGATTATTTCCGTTTCTTGGCGAATTTGAAGTCGAAACCGACGCTGACGGTCGTGCTGCGACGCTTGTAGCGGCTGATGTAGTCGAGTCCGGTCGAGGCATTGATTGCCGTTACCGTGTGCGGGAAGTAGAATCCGTGGCAGACGCCGAGATTGAATTTCACCTTGTCGCTGATTTTCACCGCGCCTCCGATGCCGACAGCCAACGCGTCGAGTTGGAATCCGAGTTCGGAGTGGAACTCATCCCTGACGTCGAAGTCGCTGTACTGCACGCCGCAACTGAGCAGCAGCCGTTTGCATACGTCCCACTCCACGCCGAGTACATACTCCATTGTGTTGCCGTCAATCAGTTTCTGTTTCGGAATGTCGGTTCCGAGCGCATTCTCGAAGTGGGCGTCCTTGTCGAAATAGCAGTGATATTCAGCCGTCAGCGTTACCTTGTCGCGGAAACGCTTCGAGAGAGCCGCCGTGATGAGCGCAGGCTGGTCGTAAGGCGTTTTTTTGCCGTCGGGATACAGACCCGTGTCATCGATTCTGGTCTTGTTGGTGAGCGTGATTGCCGTGCGGAACTCGTATTTCACCGATGCCGACCATCCGCCGTGATTGAAATAGAGAGCGAGTACCGGTGCGATGCCCCAGCCCGTCTGTTCGCAGTCGAGCGACTTGTCGGCTACGAGTGCCGCATACTGTCCTGCGGCTGCACCCATCTCGGTTCCCGCCATCGCGCCGGCTACCTTGGTGAAGAGGTCGTAGGCACCGACCATCGAACCGTCCAGACCGAGCGGCGCGAACGTCGGATTGACCGTGATGTTGCCGATATTGCCTTTGTAACTGTTGGTCGCGTAGTTGAAGCGAGCCTGCGCCGCGAACGACAGCCAGTCGGTGATGCGCACCGCCAGACCGAGATTGGCGGCGTAGGTTACCTGATAGCCGTGAACCTTGCAGCCTATCGAGTACGCCGAAGTCGGTATGCCGATTTGCGTCAGTGCCGCAGGCAGAGCCGCGAACTGCGACTCGAACACTCCGAGACCGTCATTGTATTTAGCCTTTCCGCCACCGCCGCCGATGCCGACCGATGCCATGACGGAGAAGCGTTTGTGCTTCCACACGAGGTCGAGATTGGGCAGAAGCGGAGCGAAGGTCTTGCCGTCGAACCGCTTGGTCGGATTGCCGCCGTTCATCGCGAACGGAGCGTATGTGATGTCGGCTCTGCGGTTCTGGAACACGAACTGGTTGCCTATCGAGAAGTGGAATCCGTCCTCCATGAATGCCGTTCCGGCGGGGTTGAAGTATACGGCATCCGCGTCGAGCGACGTTCCGCGCGCAATATGACGTATCCATTGCGGACTCTGGTTGGTGTTGGTCATTATTCCGCCTGCGAACGATTCGGAAGAGACTGCCGCCGCAAGGGCGAGTAGTGCGAAAAATTTTTTCATCTGTCGTTTTGTTTGATTCAACATTGCATCTGCGATACACCCGATTGCCATGCCCGACGGCGTATCGGACGCTGCAAATGTCGTTTTTATCGTCCGTCGGCGAAACAAAATGGGAGACAGCCTCTGCGTATGTGGCGAAATCCCTATAAGGGACGAAAATTGCGAATATGTGGCGAAATCCGGAATGATGTGGAGGCGGAGCGGGGCGGAAACCCGTTTTTCAGGTCGGGTTCGCACGGCGGCGAAGTGCGGTAAGGTATGTTTTTTGAATCGGGACGGACAAAAAAGCGGCGAAATTTGGTTTGTGCATCGAAAAATTATTATTTTTGTAAAAAATAGACATTTGTACATTTATGGAATATGCAAATCAACTGAAAGAGTATGCTCCGGCGCAGTCGGAGGCTCACGTGGCGGAAACGGTAGCCCGCATCAAGGCTGCCGCCGCGAAGAACCATACGGCGGACGTCTACAAGTTCTGCCTGTCGGCTGTCGACCTTACGACGCTTACGTGCAACGACTCCGTCGAGTCGGTAACCGATTTCGCCAAACGCACCGTAACTTTCCCCGAAAAGTATCCGGACATCCCGAACGTAGCATCAATCTGCATCTACCCGTCGTTCGTCGAGACGGTGGGTGTCGCCGTGGACGGTACGCCGATGCGCATCACGAGCGTTGCGGGCGGATTCCCGTCGTCGCAGACTTTCCTCGAAGTGAAGATGTTGGAGGTCGCCATGGCGGTCGAGAACGGAGCGGACGAGGTCGATATAGTGCTTAATGTCGGCAAGATGCTGACGGGTGCCTACGACGAGGCTGCGAACGAGGTCGAGATGATTCGCTCGGAGATGGGCGACGACATCGTGCTGAAAGTGATTATCGAGTCGGGCGCGCTCAAAACTCCGGAACTGATTCGCAAGGCATCGCTGCTTTCGATGTTTGCGGGTGCCGATTTCGTGAAGACCTCGACCGGCAAAATCGACGTTGCTGCAACTCCCGAGGCGGCTGTCGTGATGTGCGAGGCTATCAAGGATTATTACGAGAAGACGTCGCGCAAGGTCGGCTTCAAGGCTGCGGGCGGCGTGCGCACTCCCGAGGATGCCGCGCTCTACTATACCATCGTCGAGGAGATTCTGGGCAAGGAGTGGCTCACGACCGACCTGTTCCGCATCGGAGCGTCGTCGGCAGCCAACAACCTGCTCTCGGCAATCGTCGGCGAGCCGGTGAAGCATTTTTAGCGGATTGGCGACAGTTTATCGTCACGCCCTCGAATTCCCAACAGATTATGGGTATTCGGGGGCGTGCTGTTTGGTTTGAACTGGGAGACCTGCGAGAACCGGGAGACCTGCGAGAACCGGGAGACCTGCGAGAACCGGGACTCTCCTATAATACCTATATTACCTATAATACTTATTTCCCAGTCCTCCAGCCCCCTCCCCGCTTGTTTACAGAATCTTCTTCACCAGCGCGAACATGCGGTAGGGCATGTAGCGGAACGGCAGGTCAAGCCATGTCGGGGTCGTAACGACTGCGCGGCGGTGCGAAAAGACATCGAAACTCTCGCGTCCGTGGTAACTCGACATGCCCGAATTGCCAACTCCGCCGAACGGCAGGTTTTCGTTGGCGATGTGCATTATAGTGTCGTTGATGCATGCTCCGCCCGACGAGGTGCGGCGCAGCACGATGTCGCCCATTTCGCGTGAGCCGAAGTAGTAGAGCGCGAGCGGCTTCTCGCGAGAGCAGACGAAATCTATCGCCTTCTGCGTGTCGTCGAACGTGAGCAGCGGGAATATCGGACCGAAAATCTCCTCCTGCATGACGGGAGCGTCGGGCGAAACGTTGTCGAGTACGGTCGGCTCGAAGTAACGCTCCTCGCGCGAACGGCTGCCGCCGACGATTATTTCGCCGTCGGCGAGATACGATTCCAGCCGCTCGAATGCTCGGTCGCTGACGATGCGCACGAAATGACGGCTTTTCTGCGGGTCTTTGCCGAGCAGCGACTTGAACTCGCGGTCGAGCGCAGCGACGAACTCGTCCTTTACCGCTTTGTGTACCAGCAGATAATCAGGTGCGATGCAGGTCTGACCGGCATTCAGGCACTTGCCCCATGCGATGCGCCGTGCGGCGACATCGATTTTGGCGTCGCAATCGACGATGCACGGGCTTTTGCCGCCGAGTTCGAGTACGATGGGCGTCAGATGCCTGGCTGCGGCGGTCATGACGGTGCGTCCGAGCGACGGACTGCCGGTGAAGAATATGATGTCGTAGCGGCGGTCGAACAGAGCGGCGTTCACGTCGCGATTGCCTTGGACTGTTGCGATGTACTCCTCGTCGAACGTGTCGGCAATCATCTTCTCGATGACGGTCGCGACGTTAGGTACGTAGGGCGACGGTTTGAGTACGGCGGTGCAGCCCGCCGAAATCGCACCGACGAGCGGATTGAGCAGCAGTTGCACGGGATAGTTCCACGGAGCGACGATGAGCGCGGTGCCGAGCGGCTCGCTGATTATGCGGCTGCGCGACGGAAACATTTTCAGCGGCGTGCGGCGGCGTTCGGGTGCCGCCCAGCGCGCGACGTGTTTCAGATGATTGTCGATTTCGCCGAGAACTATGCTGATTTCGGTCAGGTATGCCTCCTCGTAGGATTTGTGGAGGTCGGTCCAGAGTGCCTCCGCCAGAGGCTTTTCCCATTTGCGCAGAGCCTCTTTCAGGCGTCGCAGCGCAAGGCGTCGCACCGCGATGTCGAGCGTAGTCCCGCTGCGGAAGTATTCGCGTTGGGCGGCGACGATTCTGTCGATGCGCTCGGTCGATGTGTTGGCAACTCTCATAGGCGGTCAGTTTTTGCGTCCCGTGAAGTTGTCCATCGCCGAGAAGATGCCGAAGCACTTGCCGAAGAGGAAGTCGAATACCGCCGTCGGGCAGATGCCCTGCATCAGACGGATGAAGTGGAAACTCCACGGAATGCCGCGGAAATCCTTGTTGCGTTCTATCGCGCGGATTATCTTGCGCGACGTCCGTTCGGGGTCGAGTATCGGGAATATCGGCGAATGGACGCCGTCGAACATGCCCGTATTTATATAATAAGGTGCGACGGTCGTGAAACGCACTTTGCTGCGGGCTTGGCTCAACTCGATGCGCACCGAGTCCGACCAGCCGATGACTGCCCATTTGCTCGCCGCGTAAATCGACATCTTCGGATTGGAAATCATGCCTGCCGCAGAAGCGATGTTGCAGATATGTCCCTCGTCGCGGGCAATCATCTCGGGCAGCATCTGCAACGCCACGACCATCGGGGCGATGGTGTTCACCTCCATCGTCAGGCGTATGTCGTCGATGGTCTGTTTGTCGAACGTCCTGTTGCCGCGGACGATGCCGGCGCAGTTGATAAGGATGTTCACCTCGCCGCAATCGCGCTTCACTTCGGCGTATGCCGCGGCGACAGCCTCGGCGTCGGACACGTCCACGCGGTAGCCGCGCACCTTGCCCAACGGGGCGTACTCCGCAGCGACGCGGTCGATGCTCTCGCGGTTTATATCCCAGATGATTAGGGTGTCGGCACCCTTTTCGAGTACCAGACGTCCCATGATTTTGCCTATTCCCGACGCTCCGCCGGTGATAAGAACTCGTTTGCCTTCTATTTTGGACATGGCGTTCAGTTTTTGTTTGGAGACCTTAAAGTCTTTAAGGCATTTAAGGTCGTTGATTCTGTTCTTGCACGTTTGGCGCGGATTCGCTACCTTTGCATAGCGTGTCGTGCGGCAGCGGAATGCGCATGGCAAATCTAATCAAAATTCTCGGGAATTGCAATTCCGATTTGCCGGAACGGACGTAAAATGTTATAAAATAACTGAATATGGCAGACAATGAAATTCTTCGCAGACGGTTTCTCGCCCACGTGGGGCAGACCTCGCCGTCGCCGATGATGATTCCGGTCGAGCGCGCCGAGGGAGTGTTTTTCTATACTCCCGAGGGCAAGCCCTACTACGACCTCGTCGCGGGAGTGTCGGTGAGCAACGTCGGACACTCCAATCCCGATGTCGTCGAAGCCGTCAAGCGGCAGGCAGAGCGGTATATGCACATTATGGTCTACGGCGAGATGCTCGAACGCCCGCAGGTCGAGTATGCGACCGAGATTGCGTCGCTGCTTCCGTTGCCGCTGCGCAGCGTCTACTTCGTCAATTCGGGTGCGGAGGCGGTCGAAGGGGCTTTGAAACTCGCCAAACGCTATACGCGCCGTGCCGAGATGATTTCCATGCGCCGCGCCTACCACGGCTCGACCCACGGTGCGATGAGCATGATGGGCGAACCCGAGGGCGAGGAGTGGAAGAATGCGTTCCGACCGCTGCTGCCCGCGACGAAGGCGATAGATTTCAACGATTTCGATGCGCTGTCGGAGATTACCGGACAGACGGCATGCGTGCTTTGCGAACCCGTGCAGGGCGAAGCGGGCGTCCGTCCGCCGAAGGAGGGCTACCTGCAAGCGTTGCGCAGGCGTTGCGACGAGGTCGGCGCGCTGCTGATTTTCGACGAGATACAGACGGGCATGGGGCGCACCGGCTCGATGTTCGCGATGCTCAAATACGGCGTAACGCCGGATATAGTGTGTCTTGCCAAGGCTTTCGGCGGAGGAATGCCGCTGGGGGCGTTCGTCGCGTCGAACGAAATCATGGATACTCTGCAAAGCAATCCGACGCTCGGGCATATAACCACTTTCGGCGGGCATCCCGTATGCTGCGCCGCGGGGCTGGCGGCACTGCGTTACTTGCAGCGCAACGACGTCGTCGCGCAGGTCGAGCGCAAGGGTGCGCTTTACGAACGGCTGCTCGCCGGACATTCGCAGGTGCGCGAAATCCGCCGCAGCGGACTGCTTCTGGCGGTCGAACTCGGCAATTCGGCGAAGATGTTCCGCATGATGGAGATGTTCGCCGAGGAGGGCATCATGAGCGACTGGTTCCTCTATTGCGACACGGCGTTCCGCATTTCGCCGTCGCTCACCATCACCGATGACGAGGTGCGCGACAGCGCGGACATCATTCTGCGGTGTCTCGACAGGTTGTAGGGCAGGGGAGAAGTATAAGGGCTGGCAAAAATGCCAGCCCTTTTTTTTAAGGACTTTAAAGTCTTTAAGGTCCTTAAAGTCCCTAACGACCTTATTCCCCGCGGTCGTCAGCGTGTAATCCTTCCTTTCACGGTATCCGGCTAATCAGCACCCCAAAAAAAGATGACCTTCCTGGTAGTCTGGCAACTCCGGAAGGTCCTGTGTTAGGTTAGTTAGGTTAATGAGCAGTGGGAGAACCCCACAATCGTACTGCAAAGGTACTGCTAATTTTTATATATGCAAACTTTTTCGTAACAATTTTAATAAAAATCGACATTTTTCGATTATGTATTGTAACGAATTGCCTGCGGGAAGTTACATTTGTTAATTTTTCAATAATTATAAAAATCCGTAAGTCGCTGCGGGTCTTACTCCTCCGCTGCCGCTTTGAGTGCGGCTATCTCGGTCGCCCAACGCTCCTCGTCGGGAGTTTCGAGAATCAGCGGCATGCCGTCGAACAGCGGCGAACGGGCGATGAAACGGAAACACTCCCAGCCGATTGTGCCGTCGCCCAACGGAGCGTGGCGGTCTACATGGCTGCCGAACGGCTTCATGGCGTCGTTGAGGTGCATTCCGCGAAGATATTTCAGCCCGACGGTGCGGTCTATCTCCTCGAACGTGCGGCGGCAGGCATCCTCCGTGCGGAGGTCGTAGCCCGCGGCGAACGCGTGGCAGGTGTCGATGCAGAATCCGACGCGCGATTTGTCCTCGACCCTGTCGATGATGTATGCCAGTTGCTCGAATGCGAAACCGAGGTTGGAGCCCTGCCCGGCGGTGTTCTCGATGACGGCGGTTACGCCGTGCGTGCGGTCGAGGGCGATGTTTATCGATTCGGCAATGCGGTCGAGGCTCATCAGCGCGGTTATCTTGTTCAGGTGGCTGCCGGGGTGAAAATTCAGTCTGTCAAGCCCCAAAGCCTCGCAGCGGCTCATCTCGCCGATGAACGATTCGCGCGACTTTTCGAGCCCTTCGCGCTCGGGATGCCCGAGATTTATCAGATAACTGTCGTGCGGCAGTATTTGCGCCGGTGCATATCCGCATTCGGCACATGCTTTGCGGAACCGTTCGCACTGCCCGGCGGTGAGTGGCGGGGCGTTCCACTGACGCTGGTTCTTGGTGAAGAGGGCGAATGCCGTCGCACCTATGTTCCTGGCATTGACGGGGGCGTTCTCGACGCCGCCCGACGCGCTTACGTGAGCACCGAAATATTTCATGGTTATAGTGTTTGCCGTTAAATAATACAAAGGTAGCGTTTTTTGGTTATCTTTGCGTTGTGAAAATATAAATAGAAAATAACATGAAAAAATTTATCCTCGTTTTTTCGGCATTCGCCATGTTCGTATGCACATCGGCTTCGGCTCAGGTAACGGTCGAGACCGCCGCACCGAAGGAGCAGCCGACGTTCAACGACACCGTGAAAACCGACGATTCCAAACCCGAATTTTCGAGCATCGCGCAGTTGAAGGCGGAGCGCGCCGCAATCCGCAAGGAGCGCAACACCCTCGAATTCAATGTCGGCGTGAACGGTTCGCTCTCGAACTTCAACAGCAAGTGGCAGGCGGCGAACGGTAGCGTCAATTCGATTACCGGCATCGCCAACATCCTCTTCACCCACTCGTTCAAGAAGGACAAGTTCTCCATCGACAACAAGGTTACGGGCAAACTCGGTGCCACGAGCAAGAGTTCGACGTGGACCAAGAGCCAGGACGAATGGTTTATCTCGACCGCGCCGGCGTACAAGATTTCCGACAACTGGAATTTCGGAGCCATCATCTCGCTCCGCTCGCAGTTCGCCAACGGCGAGGACGACAAGGACAACCGCACGAGCCGCTTCTTCGCGCCGGGTTACTTCAACGTGTCGGTCGGTTTCACCTACGTATGCCCGAAACCGAAATTTCCGGTCAAAATCAACCTTTCGCCATTGTCCATGAACTCGACGTTCGTTTGCAGCAACACCGTCCGCGACGTATTCTTCAAGAAAAAGTGGAGCGCGGTTACCTACGACGAATACAAAGCCAATCACGAACTGTTGTCCGCCGAAGAGCGCAACACGCCGTACTGCTACGGTCTGACGCTCGAAAACGGCACGTCGCGTTACGAGGGAGGTTCGTCGATTCAAATCGACTTCGACCGCACGTTCGGCAAGAAGGAGATTTTCCGCTACCGCACGACGTTCTATTCGTTCTACGGCTGGATTAACGAACTCACGCAGCAGGCGAGCAAGGACAAGGACCTGTTCGAGAGCATCGTGCCGACGATTCGCTGGGAACACACGATAGACATCAAGGCGACGAAGTATTTCTCGACGCAGTTCTATTTCCAGATGTACTACAACAAGGCGCAGGTCAATTCGTTGCAGACGCAAATCATTCTCGGCGTCGGCGTTTCGTACACGTTCAAGAATAAATAGCAGCAGCGATGTCGGAACGTATGCGCCACAGAATCTTCGCGCTGCTCGTCGTCGCGGCGATATTCCTCGTCGGCTGGCTCGTCGGTCGCTCCTACGGACGGCGAATCACCGATGAACAGATAGTCCGTGTCGTCGGCGGATTGTCCGCCGGCGGGGGCAAGGTTACGCGGGTTCTGTCGCTTATCGAGAACAGTTACGTCGATTCCATCCCGTCCGACTCCATCGCCGAGGTGGCTATTCCCGCCATTCTCGAAGTCCTCGACCCGCATTCTGTCTACATTCCGGCGCGCGAGTTCGAGCAGACTGAGGAGCCGCTCCAAGGCGAGTTCGACGGAATCGGCGTGGTGTTCAACATGGCGACCGACACGGTGATAGTCCTCAATGTCGTTCCGTCGGGTCCGAGCCAGAAGGCTGGCGTGCAGGGCGGCGACCGCATTATTCGCGTGAACGATACGCTGATTGCGGGACAGAAGATGTCCACGACCGAGGTCATGAAGCGTCTGCGCGGCAAGCGCGGAACGCAGGTACGTTTGTCGCTCGAACGCAAGGGCATAGCCGAGCCGGTCGAAGTGGTCGTTACGCGCGATGCAATACCGCTTCACAGCGTCGAGGCGGCAGTGATGCTGACCGAGAATACCGGTTTCGTCAAACTGTCGCAGTTCTCGCGCACGTCCTATGCCGAGGTTACATCGGCTGTCGAGCGGCTGCGCAAGGAGGGGATGACCGATTTGGTTCTCGACCTGCGCGGCAATTCGGGAGGATTTCTCGACCAGGCGATATTGATAGCCAACGAGTTTCTGCCGAAAGGCAGCCTGATAGTCTATACCGAAGACCGCCACCACCGCCGCGTGCATCAGTTCAGCGACGGTCGCGGCAAATCGACCGACCTCGCGCTGGCTGTGCTTATCGACGAGGGCAGTGCATCGTCGAGCGAGATTCTCGCCGGAGCGTTGCAGGACAACGACCGCGGAACCATCATAGGTCGCCGCTCGTTCGGCAAGGGTCTGGTGCAGTCGCAGGTGCCGTTCCCCGACGGTTCGGCGTTGCGTCTGACGGTAGCCCGCTATTATACGCCTACGGGGCGTTCGATTCAGAAACCCTATTCGGCGGGCAACGACGATTACGAAATGGACATCATCAACCGTTTCAACCACAATGAGTTCTTCTCTGCCGACAGCATCCGTTTCGCCGATTCGCTGCGCTTCACGACGCCTAAGGGCAAGACGGTCTACGGCGGCGGAGGAATCATGCCCGATGTGTTCATGCCGCTCGATACAACGAACGTTACCAAATATTATCTGGAAGTCAGCGGACGCAACATCCTCTATCGCTATACGATAGACTATGCCGACAGCCGCCGTGCGGAGTTGGGGGCAGCCAAGACGACGGCGGATTTGCGGCGCATGTTCGACCGCGACCGCGGGATGTTCGACCGTTTCGTCGGGTATGCGGCTTCACAGGGCGTCAAGCCCGTCCGTCGCGACATCGAGCGTTCGCGGGCGATAATGGAGGCGCAGTTGAAGGCGTTCGTCGCCCGCAATTCCGATTTGGACAACAGCGCGTTCTACTACTTCATCTATCCTATCGACAATACGCTGCGCCGCGCGGTCGAAATCCTCGACGAGGAGCGCGGGAAGCAGGAGCAATAGGGGTTGCGAAAGTCGCGATAGCCGGCACGCTTGACGTGCCGGCTATATTCGTTAAAGTCTTTAAGGTCGTTAAAGAGACGAGCAGTCTGCTCACCCATAGTCTTTATCTGCTGCTGTTTATTGTCGGGTGTCGGTAATGCCTCTTCAACAAAGGTAGATCGCCTCAGCATCGCAAGAATTGTTTTCGGGTATCCGCCACCTAATCGGTTGCGATGCTTCGCGATGACGTATAATAAAACCGTCATTCCGAGGAGAACCGCAGGTTCGACGTGGGAATCTACCGTTGTGTATTATTGTTGGGTATCGGTAATGTTTTTTCGACAAAGGTAGATCGCCACAGCCCTGCATAGACTGCTTCGGGCATTATTACGCAACACGAATGCAGGTCTTCGCGATGACGATTATTATATAAAACCGTCGTTCCGCTCGGAATGACGATGTGTTTTATTGTTGCGTCGCTATGCTTCTTGCAATGACGGAAATATGAAAGACTGCCAATTACTGTCGGTCGGGCAGATTTCTTTTTTTGTGGCTGCTATTGTAAATTTTATTACTCCGCGAACCCGCCCCTTGCGAGCAGGGCTTCGCTGTCGCGCACCGCTTCGCAGCACCAGCGGTAGAGCATCTGCGACAACTGTCCGTCATCCAAACGCCACTCCGCGACCTCCTGCCGCATCCGCTGCGACAACATATATATAAGTATGGCTGCCGATGCCGAAACGTTGAGGCTCTCGACCAGTCCGCACATCGGGATTTTCAGAAATTCGTCCGCCGAAGCGATTACCTCGTCGGATATCCCCTGTTTCTCGGTGCCGAATACGAGCGCGAAGCGACCCTTCGCGACGTCGAACGTCTCGGGCGTGCAACTCTCGCGGTGAGGCGTGGTGGCGACTATGCGGTAGCCGTCGGCTTTGAGCGAGCGTATCGCCTCGGCGGTCGATTCGTGGCGGCGGATGTCTATCCACTTGTCGGTTCCGCGCACGATATTGAGATTGGGATTGAAGCGGCAGAGCGTTTCGACCGTGTGGATGTTGCGTATGCCGAACGCTTCGCAATGACGCACTATGGCACTCGCGTTCTGCGGATGAAACATGTTCTCGGTCATCACCGTGATGTAGTCGGTGCGCATCGCCGCCGCACGGCGCAGCGCGTCGAACCGCTCGGGCATCATGAACTCCGACAGGTATTGGATTCGTTCGTCGCACTGCTCCGCCGTAAGGAGCGGCGACGGCATGTCATTTCCGGTATTTGTCATCGTCGTCGAGGATTTTCAGGTAACTTTCGTAGCGCGAGCAGGCTATCTCGCCGCACTCCACCGCCCGCACGACGGCACAGCCGGGTTCGTGGGTGTGGGTGCAGTTGTAGAACTTGCAGTCGGCGGCAACGCGCATCATCTCGGGGAAATAGTGCCACAACTCGTGGTCTTCGATGTCGATAAGCCCAAAACCCTTGATGCCGGGGGTGTCGATTATGTAGCCGCCGTTGCCGATAGGATACATGGTCGAGAACGTCGTTGTGTGGCGACCCTTGCGGTGGCTCTCCGAAATCTCGCCCGTGCGGATGTCGAGCGACGGGTCTATCGTGCGCACGAGCGTCGATTTGCCGACGCCCGAATTGCCCGACAGCAGGGTGGTGCAGCCGTCGAGCATCCCGCGCATCCGCTCCACTCCGCGTCCGTCGACGGTCGAGAGGTCGATTACCTCGTAGCCCGCCGACTCGTAGGTGCGGTGGAACTCGGCTGCCGCCTGCGGATTGGCGTCGAGCAGGTCGCATTTCGCCAGAAGTATCGTTACCGGCACTTTGTACGCCTCGCACGTAATCAGGAAACGGTCGATGAACTCGGTCGCCGTTACGGGTTCGGCTATGGTGGCGACAATCATCGCCCGGTCGATGTTGGCGGCGATGATGTGCGACTCCTTCGAGAGGTTCGACGCGCGGCGGATGATGTAGTTGCGGCGCGGAGCGATGTCGCATATCGTCCATTCGCCCTTGTCGTCGCACTCGCAGAATACCGTGTCGCCGACTACGACCGGATTGGTCGACCTCGCGCCGCGCAGACGCAGACGACCGCGGATGCGGCACCGGAGCCGTTCGCCCTCATGCTCGACCTCGTACCAACTGCCCGTTGCCCGTATTACTAAACCGCCGATTCGCATTTTCTCTGATTTTCGGATGCCGGCTTGTCGTCCGTAGTCGGGATTTGCCGTTTCAGCCAGTCGATGTAGGGGAATATGCACTCCGACACGCCTTTTACGGGGCGGAACGTGCGCGACGAGGCGATGTATTTCTTGTCCACGAGTTTCATGTCGGCATTGAGCGAGTCGAATGCCGCGTATGCGACGCTCAATATCAACAATGCCTTCACGAGCGAAAGCGTGATGCCGAGCAGTGTGTCGAGCGAGTGCAGACCGATGAAGGAGAGCATCGAGCGCAGGAATTTGGCGAGTATCGCGGCTATCACCACTGCGGCGACGAACGTTACGGCGAATCCTGCCACTGCGGCGAACTGCGGGTCGATGCCGAGCATCGTGCCGACCCGCGCCCCGAACCGTATGGCGAGTATCAGCCCCGCGACGATGCCTGCGAGCGACAGCAGTTGCGCCACCAGCCCGCTCCGCCAGCCGCTTACGACCGCCCATACGAAGGCGATGATGGTAATTATGTCGAAAAAGTTCATTCGTGTGTCTATTGTCCGCACGAAGTTAGCACAATTTTCGGTAATTTCCTAAAAGTCCTAAAAGACCTTAAAGTCTTTAAGGTCTTTAACGACCTTTGACCGATGATAAGCCGAGGGAGACAGACTGCCGTTTCTTTTCTTTGCTTGTTACCCACCCCCTGAATCCCCCGCCTGTGCGGGGGACTTGGTGAGGGGTATGAAAATCCTTGAATACGACGTTAAGGTCTTTAAGGACATTAAGGACGTTAAAGTCGTCGAGGTCTTTTGAAAAATTAGTTCTATCTTTGCACTGACAAACCATGACCGTTATGAAAAAGTGTCTGCTCGTTCTCTCGATTCTGCTCTCCGTCGCACTCGGAGCGGCGGCTCGCGATACCTATATTCTCAACAACGACTGGCGGTTCTTCTTCAAGGAGGAGAATTCGAGCGACGAGGCGCGCTACGTCCGTCTGCCGCATACGTGGAATCTCGATGCGCTCACGGGCGACGGCTCGTACCGTCAGACGACGGCGAACTATCTGCGCACCCTCTTCATTCCGGCGGACTGGGACGGAAAGCGGCTCTTCCTGCGCTTCCACGGCGTGCAGAGCGTCGCCGACGTGTTCCTGAACGGAACACATATAGGCGAACATCGCGGCGGCTGGACGGCATTCACGTTCGAGATAACCGACAAGGTGCGTTTCGGCAGCGACAATACGCTGCTCGTGGTCGTCAGCAACAACTATCAGAACGACGTGCTGCCGACATCGACCGAAATGAACCTCTATGGCGGCATCTATCGCGATGTGGAACTCGTCGTAACCGACAGAATCGCCGTTTCGCCGGTCTATTACGGCACTGACGGCGTGTTGGTTCACCAGAACGAGGTGTCGTCGGAGCGTGCGGACGGCTCGGTCGGCGTGATGCTCGTCGGCAAAAAGGATGCGCCGTGCAACGTTACGGTCGATATAGTGTCGCCCGACGGATACGTCGCGGTTACCAAGAGCGTGAAGGCGAAGGCGGACGGAAAGATGCTCAACATCCCGTTCTCGATAGACAATCCCGAGTTGTGGTCGCCGAAGAAGCCCAATCTCTATAAGGTGTCGGTGATGGTCGGCAGCGACAGCGTCGGCGTGGTAACGGGATTCCGCAAGATAGAGTGTACGCCCGAACGCAAGTTCACCGTGAACGGCAAACGCTGCTGCATCCACGGCGTTACGCTTTGCCACGACAGAGTGCCGTCGGGAAGCGCGCTGACGGAGAAGGATTACGATGCCGACCTGCGGATTATCCGCGAGACGGGTGCCAATGCAATCCGTTCGGCTGTCGGTCCTCATGCCCAGTACCTTTACGACGAGTGCGACCGCCGCGGAATCGTCGTGTGGGTGGACAGCCCGCTGACGCAGGCTCCGTTCCTGAGCGACATGGCGTATTTCGCCACGCCGCGTTTCGAGGAGAACGGTCGCCGGCAGTTGCAGGAGATAATAGTCCAGAACTACAATCACCCGTCCGTCGCCATGTGGGGCATATTCTCGCTGCTGCGCGGCACGGATAAGGGGCAGTTGGAGTATGTGCGCGAACTCAACGCGCTCGCCAAGAGCCTCGACAAGTCGCGTCCGACCGTCGCTTGCAGCAATCAGGACGGCGAAATCAATTTCATAACCGACCTTATCGTCTGGCAGCAGAATGTCGGTTGGAGCAGCGGCTCGACCGAAGACCTGACTGTGTGGCAGTCGGCTCTGTCGTCGCACTGGAACCACCTCTCGCAGGCGGTGTGCTTCGGCGAGGGCGGAACCTACGGGCAGCAGAACGAATCGTACGTCAAGCGCGGCAGCAGCAGCCTGCACCGCATTCCGGAGAGTTGGCAGACGCGATTCCACGAGGGATACATGAAGTATATCGACGAGAATCTGTTCTGGGGCGTGTGGATTAACACGATGTTCGATTTCGGCTCGGCGCGCTACCGTGCGGGAGTGCGCAATACGGGTCTCGTCTCGTTCGACCGTGCGCAGCGCAAGGATGCCTACTATCTCTACCGCACGCTGTGGAACCGCAGGATGCCTACGCTGCATATCGTCGGCAAGAACCGCGACATACGCATGCGCACGTCGCAGTGCTTCACGGTATATTCGTCGGGCGATGCGCCGATGCTGACCGTCAACGGCGATACCGTCGCCATGCGCCGTATGTCGCAGGGCGTTTTCCGCTCGGACAGCGTCGCACTCAAAGGTCGCAACGAGATTCGCGCATGGTCGGGCGACTGCGCCGACTCGATGACGCTTACAATCGGCAGTTACCTAAAACGTCGGCAGTAGAGGTGCCTTCGCACATCAGCAGGTCGAGCATCGACAGATTCGGTGCGAACGGCATGCGGTCGGAGAACAACTGGAAATAGCGGGGAGCGTCGAACGGCGTTTCCCGTTTTTTCGGTCGCAGGTCGTATGCGCCCTCCTGCGGCTCGACGTATGCGTCGGAGAGCGAGAACTGCGGCTTGATGTTCAGCAGAGAGAGTGTTTCACGGATGATTTCGAGGTCGTAATCGACCAGATATTTCCACTCGCGTTCGTAAAACCGCGCGATGCGGTCGGCTATCATGTCGAAATAGGGCGACGAGCGGTAGGCGGAGCATATCGCCGTCCAGTGCTGGTGCTGCCAGCGTTTGGAGTAGTCGATGCGGACGTCGCATACGGGCGTCCGAGGTCGGTCGGCATGTTGCAGGCAGACCGACAGCGGCATCGTGCCGTTCGCCGTCATTATCTCCGTGCGGTTGCGCAGCGAACGCTTTATGTAGTGTTCGCGGATGTCTATCACGCACTCTCCGCCGCCGCGGACGAGCCGTGCGAAATACTCTATGTCGCCCCAGTAGGCTATGGGAAGGATTGTCATCGGCATTTCGCTATTCCTGTTTCTCTCTCCACTTGCCGTCAGCCTTAATCAGCGCAATCAGCCGTTCGAGTGCCTGCTCCTGCGGAATGCTGCGCTCGACGACCTCGCGACCGCGGTAGAGCGTGATGCGTCCCGCACCTGCGCCGACATAGCCGTAGTCGGCGTCCGCCATTTCGCCCGGTCCGTTCACGATGCAGCCCATGACGCCGATTTTCAGCCCTTGCAGGTGCGATGTGCGCGCCTTTATCTCGGCGAGCGTCGCTTCGATGTCGTAGAGCGTGCGTCCGCAACTCGGACACGCGATGTATTCGGTGCGCGACATGCGCACGCGGGCGGCTTGGAGTATCGAGAGTTCGATTTCGCGGATGCTCTCCGGCGAGTGCTGCGGAGCGTCTATCCACACTCCGTCGGCAAGCCCGTCGAGCAGCAGCGAACCCATGTCGGCGGCAGCCTTGACTGCGAGCGTCGCAAGGTCGGCATCGTCGTAGCGGCGTTTGATTACCGTCGGTGTCGGAGCGTCGCTGTCGAGTATGGCAGCCCGCCACTCGGCGGTCGGATTCTGCGAAACAGCCTCGATGACGGCGTATCCGTCCGTCAGTTCGTCATGGACGACAGGCTGCGCGTCGGTGCGGCGGCGGTATTCGGTCGGCGAGTAGCGTTCGGGGTGCTTCACCTCGAACCTCCCGTCGCGGCGGCTGAAATAATCGACGAGCAGTTGCGCCACGGGAACCTCGTTCTCGGGAGCCTCGGTGAGCGATACGCGTATCGTGTCGCCGATTCCGTCGGCAAGCAGCGCACCTATGCCGACGGCACTCTTTATGCGCCCGTCGATGCCGTTGCCCGCTTCGGTAACGCCGAGATGAATCGGAAAGTCCATCCCCTCGGCATCCATCGCCTCGACGAGCAGGCGGTAGGCGTGAACCATCACGCGCGTGTTGCTCGATTTCATCGAAACGACGACCTGGTCGAAGTTTTCGCGGCGGCAGATGCGCAGAAACTCCATAGCCGAAGCGACCATACCCTGCGGCGTGTCGCCCAGTTCATCCACTATGCGTCGGGCGAGCGAACCGTGGTTCACGCCGATGCGCAGTGCGACGCCGCGCCGGCGGCACTTGGCTATCAACGCTTCGAGTTCGCCGCTGTCGGTGCGGTAGTTGCCGGGGTTGATGCGCACCTTGTCCACATGGTCGGCGGCTATGGACGCTATTTCGGGTACGAAATGTATGTCGGCGACGATTGCCGTCGTGTAGCCGTCGGCTCGCAGACGCGGTATGATTTCGGCGAAGTTCTCGCCCTCGCGCCGTCCCTGCGCGGTGAGACGCACTATCGGTGCGCCCGCATCCGCAATGCGCTCTATCTGAGCCACGCTGGCTTCGGTATCGGCGGTCGGGGTGTTGGTCATCGACTGCACGGCAATCGGACGGTCGCCGCCTATGACGGTCGAACCTATGCGCACTTCGCGGCTCGGACGGCGTCGGTATTCGTTGAGATTCATAAAAAGGGTCTTATGTTTTGACAAAAATACGAATAAGCGAGGGCAATGCCAAATTTATTTGGGCATTGCCGAGCGGGAGTATTTAAGGCGAAGCCAAAAATACGAATAAGCGAGAGGAAAAGCAAAAGTTCTTTTGCTTTTCCCGAGCGGGAGTGTCGGAGGACGGTTTTCCTTAAAGTCCTTAAAGTCTTTAAAGACCTTAAAGTCGTTGAGGTTTGAAAATTTTTGTATTTTTGCATTATGGGAAATCCGTTGGACAGCAGCATAAAGTTCGTTCCGGGGGTCGGCGAAGCCCGCGCCCGCCTGCTTCAACGCGAACTGGGCATCGCGACAATGCGCGACATGCTCTACCATTTCCCGTTCCGCTACATCGACCGCACGCGAATCTACAAACTCTCCGAAATCGACGAAAACACCTCCGCCGCCTACGTGCGCTTCCGTGCGAAAGTTACTGGCAAGAGTTTCGCGGGCGAGGGGCGCAAACGCCGCTTCTCGATATACGTGAGCGACGGCACGAGGTCTGCCGAACTGATTTGGTTCCAAGGCATAAAGTGGGTGGAGAAGCGGTTCGAGGTCGGTCGCGAATATATGGTTTTCGGTCGCCCGTCGTTCTTCCGCGGCGAACTGTCGATGGTGCATCCCGAGGCAGAACTCGTCGAAAAGGCTCTCGCACGCCGCGAGGAGAGCGGCTTGCAGGGCATCTATCCGATGACCGAGGCTCTGACGTCGGCTGTCGGCGCGAAGGGTATCTACAACATAATTTGCAGCCTTTGGGGCATCGTGCGCGAGAGCATCGCCGACTACATGCCCGACGCGCTGCGGCGGAAATACGGACTGGTTTCGCTCTCGGAGGCGTTGTACAACATCCATTTCCCGCAGTCGCCCGAACGTCTGCGGCAGGCGCAATACCGGTTGAAATTCGACGAACTTTTCGGCGTTCAACTCAACATACAGTCCAAACGGTCGGTGCGCGTCGGCAACCGCGACGGATTCGTGTTCAACCGCGTGGGCGACAAGTTCAACACGTTCTACACGACGAAACTGCCGTTCCCGCTGACGGGCGCGCAGAAACGGGTCGTCAGGGAGATAAGGCAGGATACCGTGTCGGGCTGCCAGATGAACCGTCTGTTGCAGGGCGATGTCGGCAGCGGAAAGACAGTGGTCGCGCTGCTGTCGATGCTGCTGGCGGTCGATAACGGCTTTCAGGCGTGTATGATGGCTCCCACCGAGATTCTCGCGCGCCAGCATTTCGCCACCGTCGAACGCATGACGGAGGGCGTGGGCGTCAGGGTAAGGATTCTGACGGGTACTACCCGTACCAAGGAGCGCAACGAAATTCTCGCCGAACTCGCAGCGGGCGAAATAGATATACTGATTGGCACTCACGCCCTTATCGAAGACCGCGTGCAGTTCGCCAATCTCGGTTTCGTCGTTATCGACGAGCAGCACCGCTTCGGCGTGGAGCAGCGGGCGAGGCTGTGGACGAAGAACGCCCAGCCGCCGCACATCCTCGTGATGACGGCTACGCCGATTCCACGGACACTCGCGATGACGCTCTACGGCGATTTGGACGTGTCGGTTATCGACGAACTGCCGCCGGGACGCCGCCCGATAAAGACCGTACACTATTACGATTCGGCGCGGTTGCGGCTGTTCGGATTCATGCGCGAGCAGATTCGGCTCGGACGGCAGGTCTATGTCGTCTATCCGCTGATTCAGGAGTCGGAGAAGATGGACTACAAGAATTTGCAGGAGGGTTTCGAGGCTATCGTGCGCGATTTTCCGCTGCCCGATTTCCGCGTGTCGGTCTGCCACGGCAAGATGAAGCCGGCTGACAAGGAGGAGTCGATGCGCCAGTTCAAGTGCGGCGAGGCGGATATTCTGGTCGCCACGTCGGTAATCGAGGTGGGGGTCGATGTGCCGAACGCGACGGTGATGGTCATCGAGTCCGCCGAGCGGTTCGGGCTTTCGCAGTTGCACCAGTTGCGCGGTCGCGTTGGGCGCGGCGGCGAGCAGTCGTACTGCATCCTCATGTCGTCCGAGAAACTGTCGAAGGAGTCGCGCAAAAGGCTCGAAGCGATGTGCGAAACGAACGACGGGTTCCGTCTCGCCGAACTCGATTTGAAACTGCGCGGCGCGGGCGACATAAACGGTACGTTGCAGAGCGGCGTGGCATTCGATTTGAAGATTGCCAATCCGACGCTCGACAATCAGATTCTGCAACTTACGCAGTCGGCGGCGATAGAGTTGCTCGCAGCCGACCCGACGCTTTCGCAGCCGCAGAACGTCGGTCTGCGCGAGTTGCGCCGACGGTATGCGGGCGACCGCGACATCGATTTTTCGATGATTTCGTAGAGCAGGCAGAGCAGGTAGAATAGGCAGAATAGGTAGAATAGGTAGAATAGGTAGAATAGGTAGAATAGGTAGAATAGGATGTCTCCTATATTACACTTATATTACTTATAATACCTATTATAAATACTTTAACGATAAGAACCATGTTGATGAGAACCGTCATATCGACCATCCTTTTTATAGCCGCTGCCGCGACCGTGTCGGCGCAGCGCTACAATGTCGGCGAGAAACTGCACTACAAGGTCGGTTACCGAGCCAAACTCGTTCCCAATACCGAAATGGCGACGGCAATCGTCGAGACGAGTGCCGATACGCTCGACGGTCGTCCGGTCTACAAAGTGCTTGGGCGCGGCAAGATAATGCCGTCGTACCGCTGGTTCTTCAATATCGACGACAAGTACCGTATCTGGGTCGATACGCTGACCAAACGCACCCTGCGCTTCGAGAGCGACATTTACGAGGGCGGCTACACGTTCCGGAGCAACTACCGCTACGACTGGGACGCGATGAAGGTGCATACGTGGGCGCAGAGCCGCCAGAACGAACCCAAGACGGCTACTATGGACCTGACGCCGAACAGTATGGATGCCGTGTCGCTCTATTTCAACCTGCGTTCGGTCGATTTGGAGTCGTTTCGCGAGGGCGAAACCCGCGAACTCGAAATGGTACTCGAAAACAAAATCCGCAGACTGCAATACCGCTTCATCGGTCGCGAGGAGCGCAAGGTGCCGAAACTCGGCAAGTTCCGGACGCTCAAATTCGCCTGCACGATAGGTACGACCGAATCATTCTCGTTCACCGACGGTTCGGAGTTCTTCATCTGGATTACCGACGACGAGAACAAGATTCCCGTGATGCTCGAATCGCCGATACGCGTCGGCAGCGTCCGAGCCTACATCAGCGGCTGCGAGGGGCTGAAATATCCGCTCTCGTCGAAAATAAAGTAGCGGGACGGCACGTTATTCGCTAAAACCCTTAAAGACCTTAAAGTCCTTAATGTCTTTAAGGAAAATTTATTATTTTTGCACAATAAATTCATACGCTATGGAAGAGAACAAATACGGTTACGACCCGTCGGAGGACGACGGCTACGATGACAATCGCGGTGCGTCCGTGCAGAAATCCATTAGGGGTTACAGAGTGGTGATAGTCCTGCTGGCGGTGATTCTCGCCGGACTGTCGGCTTTGTATTTCAATCTGAATCGTCAGCAGCAGCACGACTACGAACTGTTGAAAATCGACCGCGATTCGATTCAGAGCAACCTGAGCGAACTCATCGACGAGTACGGAAATCTGAAATTCACCAACGATACCATCGTCGCCAATCTCGAAAAGGCGAACGAGATGATGGAGCAACTCAAACGCGAACGCCGCTGGAACTACGCCAAAATCAAGGAGTACGAGAAGGAGGTCGGAACGCTGCGCGCCGTCATGAAGAACTATCTGCGCCAAATCGACTCGCTCAACAGTCTCAACAAAAAGTTGATAGACGAGAACGTGTCGTACCGCAAGGAGATTTCGACCGCCAATCTGCGTGCCGATGTCGCCGAGGAGCGCGCCACCGAGTTGCAGAACAAGGTGCAGATGGGTTCGGTGCTTCGCGTGCGCGACATCGCCGTCGTGCCGCTCAACGCCCGCGGCAAGGTGGTTTCGAGGGTCAAGGCTGCGACTACACTGCGTGTGGACTTCACCGTTTCGTCGAACGACCTGGCGGCAGCCGGCAACCGCGAAATATATGTGCGCATAACCTCGCCCGACGGCTATCTGCTGACGACCGAGAGCGTACCGACATTCAAGTTCCGCGACGAGAGCATCGGCTATTCGGCTTCGCGTGAAATCGACTACCAGAACGAGGATGTCGATGTAAGTATCTACTACAACGGTAGCGGCTTCGTTGCGGGCGACTACAAGATTGAACTCTATACCGACGGATATATCCTCGGCACCGCGGCGGTAGCGATGAGATAGACCTTAACGACATTAAAGTCTTTAAGGTCCTTAAAGTCCTTAAAGAAATCGGGGCAGACATACGATATGTCTGCCCCGATTCTTGTTCAGGCTCGCTTATGCCGTCTGCCATACGAGTGCCGAGGCACCGAGGATGCCGGCATTCTTGTTCTGCAATCCGCTCGGCAGCACCTTTACCTTGTCCTTGAACGCGAAGAGCATGTTCTCTTCCATGTACCATTTCACAGGGTCGGAGAGCAGCGTTCCCGCCTTTGCCAGACCGCCGAAGAGGAAAATCGCCTCCGGCGAGGTAATCGTTACCGCATCCGCGAGTGCGTGTCCGAGTTTTTCGCCCGTCAGGCGGAACGCCTCCAATGCGATAGGGTCGCCCTTCTTCGCTGCGGCGGAGAGCATCGCCGAATCCAGGGCGTTGAACGGAATGTCGCGCAGCGGACTCGGCGCGTTCATCGTCGCCATCAGTTCGAATGCCGTGCGCTTGATGCCTATTGCCGACGCGTAGGCTTCGAGACAGCCGCGGCGTCCGCAGCCGCATTCGCGACCGTTGCGCTCGACGATGACGTGTCCGAACTCACCCGCGAAGCCGTCGTGTCCGTAAATCAACTGTCCGTTCGCAACGAATCCCGAACCGACGCCCGTTCCGAGCGTAATCATGATGAAATCCTTCATTCCCTTCGCGTTGCCGTAGACCATCTCGCCGATAGTGGCGGCATTGGCGTCGTTGGTAACGTATATGGGCGTGTTGGGGAAGTGCTTGCGCATGTCGCCCGCGAAGTCGAAGATGCGCAGCGACTCGGGCTTGCCATTGTCCTCGTCGGTGAACTTCCAGAGGTTGGCAGGCGTTTCGATAGTGCCTTTGTAGTAGTTGGCGTTCGGCGCGCCGATACCTATTCCGATAAGTTCGAAATCGAAGTTCACGCTGTCGGCGAGCGTCTTCATCGCGTCGCACAGGTCGTTTACGTAGGATTCGTAGTCCTTGAAATAGGGATATGCCTTGGTCGAAATCACCGATTCGGCATAGAGGTCGCCTTTCTCGTCTACCAGTCCGAAAGCGGTATTGATACCACCGATATCGATACCGAATGCTAATTTTTTCATATGTGTGTAATAGTTTGGTTGTTCGCAATATGTCAAAGTTACGCATAAATCCGCATACTGCAAAATTTTAGTCGCATTCGGTGGCGGAAAAGTGGATGCCGCCCGACAAATTTCGGGCGGCATGAGGTGTTTAAGGTTTAGAGTTGTTAGGGTCTTTAAGGACTTTAACGACCTTAAAGACTTTACCGGTTACGGTTTATCGTGAAATCGACGGGAATTAGGAAACGTACTCTCGCCGGCAGCCCGGCGTTGAGACCCGGTGTCCATTTGCCCGACCGGTTCATGATTCTGATTACCTCTTTTGACAGTGCTTCGTGAGGTGATTCTATGATTTCGATATCCTCCACCTTGCCGTCGAGCCCTACCACGAACGCTACGAGTACGCGACCCTGTATGCCGCGACTGTACACTTTGTCGGGGTAAGTTATGTTGCTCATCACCCAGTTGTGGAATGTTCCCAAATCGCCTTCCATATAGCGCGGCATGACATCCGCCATTACGACCGGCGCATTGTCAGGATTGCTGTGGTTCGGGTTGCGTTCGAGATTGATGCTGATGTCAGGAGTCGCTCCGAATTCGAATCTCTTTACTTTGAGCATATTATTCCGGTATATCGCTATCGCCTTCGTGCCGCAGTCGGCTGTTATGGCGAACTTGCCGAGGAAATCGGTGTGCGTCCGCTCTATGAAGATTCTCGCTCCGCTTACGGGATTGCCCTCCGTGTCGCGGACTTCCAATGTATAGGCGGCGTGTGTATTCGGCTTGGCTAACTGCACTCCGTCGCGCAGGGTGATGACCGCCGCTCCGTTCTGTTCGATGAATTTCGGCTTTATATGCGATTTCGCGAGTATATCTGCCACTTCGTCGTCGCGCTCCCATATATGCTTTACGGAGATTATCTCGTCGGGCTCGTAGTTGTTTATGTCGAACATGCGGACATATTCGCCGTTTACGATATTGTACATCGGCTTTTTCTCCGAAGTGTTGTCTTTCGGAGTCTCGATACCCTGCGGATACAGTGTAATCTTGTTGCGCCGGTCTTCCGTAAATTTGATGTCTGTGCCCTCGAAGCCGTCCGCCGCTATATATCCTATGGTGCCGTGTTTCGTTTTGAATGTAAATTTCCCGTTTGCATCCGTCTCTCCGCGCTGGGTCATTATGTATATATTCGGCAGTTTGCTTCCTTCGCACCATACGGTTCCCGTATAATCGACGCCCTGACCGACCTTGGCGACGTACATCGGCTTTTTGGATTTCAGGATTACCACGTCGTTTTCCGTCAACTCCTGCTCGGAGATGCCGGCATCGGCGGCGAGTTTCGCGATTTTGGCTGCATTGCCGCCGACCGTCTTGAATACCGACATGTCGGCGATTTCGGGGTCGAACGGTTCGGCGCGCTTGCCGTTTACAATGTATATGGATTTCTTGCCGGCTTTGTCGGCGGCGTTTTCCTGCGCGAAGGCGGAGGCGACGGCGAGTATCATGGCTGATGCCGTCATAATGGAGCGGAGAAGTTTCATGTTAGGTAGTTTTATGGTTATATATCACAAAGTTAATAAAATTTTTCGGGTATGGGATTTTTGCAATAAAAAATTGAAAAAATTTTGCCCCTTCCCCAAAAACGACCTTAAAGTCCTTAACGACCCTAAACCCTATACATCTCCCCGTCCTCACGATACGGATTACGGGTTTTGCTACCTTTTTTACCGATTCGGCGGAGGAATGTCGGGCGATTCGGATAATTTCGCTATATTTGCTTGCGTAACAACGAAATCGATAGACTATGGAAAATATCGTCAAAATGGAGAATGTTTTCGAGTACTGCGACTGGCTCGGTGTCGAAACCCGTCATCCGCTCGTCGAAGTAGTCGATTTTTCAAAAATAGACCGACCTCTCGAACGCTTTCTGCACACGTTCGGATTCTATGCGGTGTTCCTGAAAGACATCAAGTGCGGCGACTTGGTCTACGGTCGCCAGTACTACGATTATCAGGAGGGTACGCTGGTGTTCGCCGCACCCGGGCAGGTGTTCGGCGTCAAGGGCGGTGCGCCCGTAAAGCCGAAAGGGTGGGCGTTGGTGTTCCATCCCGACCTGCTGCGCCGCACGTCGCTCGGTCGCGAGATGAAAAACTATACCTTCTTCTCGTATGAGGTGAACGAGGCTCTGCATCTGTCGGAGCAGGAGCGCGGAATCGTCATCGACTGTCTGAAAAAGATTGACAACGAACTGCAACACGCCGTAGACCGCCACAGCAAGACGCTTATCTCCATGAACATCGAGTTGCTGCTCGACTATTGCGTCCGCTTCTACGAACGTCAGTTCATCACCCGCAGCGAGGCGAACAACGATATTCTCGTGCGGTTCGAGAACCTGCTCAACGACTATTTCGAGTCGGACAAGCCGCAGACGGTCGGACTGCCGTCGGTGCGCTGGTGCGCCGATGCGCTGCATCTGTCGGCGAACTACTTCGGCGACCTTATCAAGCGCGAGACGGGTCGTTCGGCGCAGGAGCATATCCAGCAGAAGTTGATAGACATCGCGAAGGTGCGGATTTTCGATACGGGCAAGTCGGTAAGCGAGATTGCCTACGGACTGGGCTTCAAATACCCGCAACACTTTACGCGTCTGTTCAAGAAGGCTACCGGCAGCACCCCGAACGAGTACAGGACGCTGAACTGACACCTGACCCAGATGACCTTAAAGTCTTTAAAGTCCTTAAAGACTTTAATACAACACCCGCCGCTCTTTCCGGAGCGGCGGGTGTCTGTTGCAGGACGACCGGTCTATCGCAGATAGAACCAGTTGAAGTCGGTGCGACCGCTTACGTACGACAGCCGCATCGTGTGCTTGCCTGCCGCGAGGCTTACGCCCGACACCCAATGGGTCTTGTAGCCGTCGCTCTTCGGGAACACTATGTCGCCGATGCTCTCGCCGTCGATTGAGATGTTGTAGGTGCCTTCGCCGATGTCGCCCAGATAGCGTATCGCGAGGTCGTAATCGCGGCTCTCGGCGAGTTCCAACTGATACTCCACCCAAGTGCCGGCGGTGTAGAAGTCGGTGAGGTCGAGCAGACTCTCCGCATCGCCCGAACTCTTCACCCTCGGCATCTGACGCAGTACGCCGTCGGCGGCAATCGCCGAATTGGTGTGGGCGACGTAATGCTCGGCGGGAATCGCTTCGCCCGCACCGTAATAGGTGTTCCTGTCGAACGACGAGAAGTAGACGTAGGATTTGCCGAGGTCGGTCAGCGCAGGATTCTTGGCGTCGCGGTTCAGAATGCTTACCGCCGCCCAGTTGCCCGTGGCGCGCGTCATGAACCATGAGTAGCCCTCTATCGACGGGTCGCACTCCATGTAGTTGAGTACGTCGCACATGTAGGTGCGCTGCGAATATTCGTTGTTGGTGATTATGCCGTTGGCATGGCAGAATTCGGTCATGAATATCGGCTTGCCGTATTTGTCGAAGCGTCGCACGTAACTGCGCAGCGCACCGACGTTCGGCATGTAGCAGTGCAGTGCCAGAGCCTCGAAGTCGTCTGCCGAAACTCCGTCGCAGGCGATGAATTCGTCGAGCCATACGACAGGGTCGCTGTAACCGGCGAGCGTGCCGTAGTTCAGTGCGGGCGAAATCAGTTTCAGTCCGCTGTCCGCCGCTGCCGCCCTGACTCCGCTCCAATACGAAGCCGCTTCGGTCGGCGTCATGTTCGCCTGGTCGGTGAGGTTCGGCTCGTTGAATGCGAGCAGATACTCGGCATCGGGGTTGGCGAGCGCGTATTTGCGGATTTCGTCGGCGGAGTAGTTCGCGTTCCATATCATCGGCAGGAAATCGATGTCGTACTCTTCGAGTGCCGCAAGCACCGTGGCGATAGGACACGTGTTCCCCCAGTTGTAGTACCAGCCCACACCGGCTGAAACCAGCGGTATGTCGACCAGCGGCAACTGGAACGAACCGCTCAATCCGCGTTTCGCGCTGCGGCTCTGCTTGCAGACCTCCTTTACGGTGAATTCCTCTTCGGCGGGATTCTCCTTGCCGCCTCCGTCATCGTTCTTGGTGCATCCTGCCGCTGCGACAAACGCCAGCGAACATAGCAAAACTGTGAACTTGTTCATGTCGCGTTATTTTTTCTGATAAACTCTTACGTAATCCACATACATCCGCTGTTCGCCCGAGGCGAGTGCGGTGATTCCGTTTATGTTCCAAATGCCGGTGAAGTTGCCTCCGACGGCGAGGTTGAACAGGATGAAGAAATCCTTGTTGAAATAGAGTCCCGTACCCCAGTCATCGGAAGTTTCGGTTATGCCGATGCGGAAATATGGTTCGGCGTCGGGATATTTGTCGAGGTCGACGTACATGGACAGATACTCTTCGTCCCAGATGCACGAAACCAGATGGAATCCGCCGTCCTCTATCGAATAAGGGTAGGTTACGTGGTTGGCGTAGTTCGGGTACGCCCAGTTGCCGTTGCCCACGTCCTTGTAGTAGCCCCAGTGGCAGGCTCCGTTGAAGTAGCGGTCTTGCGTACCGGTGGCGATGCCGGTGGCGTTGCCCAGTTCGATGATGTCGATTTCGCCGCAGCGGGGCCAGCCTACCTCGTCGTAGTCGTTGCCCATCATCCAGTATGCGGGCCACAGTCCGTCGGCTGTCGGAGGGAATTTGATGAGTGCGTCGAAGCGTCCGTATTTGAAGAAGCGTTTGCCTTTCGAGTTGATTCGTCCCGAGGTGGCGTTGCGTCCGCCGAAACTCTCGCGGCGTGCCGTCAGCGTGAGGCAGCGGCGTCCCGAGACGGGTTCGACTGAGATGCCGACGTTCTCTTCGCGATAATATTGCAATTCGTTGTTGCCGCCGCCATTGCCGTTCACCTCGATGTTCCAACTGTCCGTGTCGAGCGCCTGCCCGTCGAATTCGTCAGCCCAGACGAGGGTGTAGCCCTCGATTTCGGTATCGGGTTCGTTCGGTTCGTCGGGCTTGTCGGGTCCGTCGTTAGTCTTGTCGCACGATGCGAAGCAGAATAGCGACAACAGCGTCGCGATGCTCATGATGCGCAGAATCGCAGAAAAATTGTTCATCGTATCGTATTGTTTCATCCGTTGTTAGCGACACAACGGGCGGTCGGACCCGTTGTGCCTGTTGAAGTTGAGATTCTTTTAGTTCAGTATGCCCTATTTGGCCGGCTGATAGAAGAACACGGCATCGAGGTTGAGGTCGGTTGCCCAAGCGAAACCGGTTCCGTCTGCCGGCTGGGTGAGAGCGAGTACGTTGATACCGCTTTGCGTAGCGATGTTGGCGAAATTCAAGCCCTTGTTGATGAAGAACTGCAACGGGATGATGACTTCGTGCCATTCGCCGTCGCGTGCGAACTGGAAGTCCGAGCCGTCGCCTGCGGTCGCACCGATATTCACTTCGCAACCGTCGATGATTCCGTCATAGAGTTTGAACGTATATACGCCCTGACGCGACGATTTGAGCGCGAGGTGGAGCGAGTAGGATGCGTCGAGTTTCGACAGAGCCTGAATGGCGTCGGAAGCCTTCTTGGTCATGTCCGCGATTGTCGCAGCGTCGAGTTTCGCACCGCCGTCGCCTACACCTACGATTGCGGGATTGGTAGAAACCTCGATACCCATTCCGTACCAGCCGGCTGCGTTTCTGTCGATGGAATATGTCATCCAGCCTTCGAGTACGCCGTAGAAGTTAGGTCCTACCGGGTCGATAGCGGCGAATGCAGGAACCCAGTGCCAGCAGTTTACGTAGCCGTTGTAGTGTACGCCGTCTACCGTCGAGTCGTTAGGACGGATGTCGGCAACCACTTTGCCCTGAATCGCAGCGAGCGATTCGCTGTCGAGAACGATAGGCAGATAGTTGCTTCCTTTGAGCGACTCGTGGAGTTCGGTCGGATTAGGTCCTACCGGGTCGTCGCCGTTTCCGCCGTTACCTCCGTTGTTCGGTTTTTTTTCGTTCTTGTCGCAACCTGCCATTACCAATGCGGCGATGGTCAGTGCCGATACAAAAATCTTTTTCATAATGCGTTTAGTTTAAATTGGTTGATAAAATTTTTATTGGTTGAGAATGTTTGTTGTTTAATAACCCGCGTTCTGCGAGAGTCCGCTCAATCGGACTTCCTCCCACGGAATCGGGAACAGTTCGTGCTTGCCCTTGACGAATTCGCGCATGTCCGCACCGTCGGCACCGATGTACTTCTGGCGGTATGCGTTCATCGTGTCGCCGGCGATGCCCCAGCGGCAGAGGTCGAACCAGCGGTGTCCCTCCATTGCGAGTTCTACGCGGCGTTCGTGGCGCAATGCCTGCTCGGTGAGTTCGGCTTCGCCCAGTCCGACGCGTCCGCGAACGCGGTTGAGCGCGATTTTGCCCTTGTCGAGGTCGTGTCCCGATTCGAGGCAGGCTTCGGCGTAGAGCAGCAGTACGTCAGCCAGTCGTATTTCGCGACGGTTGATAGGCGAACGGGTTGCATGTTCGAGTTTGTAGTAGCGGTCGTATTTGCCGCCGTCGGAGTAGAAGCCGAGATATTTGCGGTTGATGTTGCGGTTGCCGTACTGGATTTCCTGCGCCGGCGAGGAAATCTCGTCGTCGGACATTTCGTAGATAGTCCATTCGCGGCGCGGGTCGCCGTTCTCGAATGCCGCGCGGAGGTCTTCGGTCGGCTTGTCGAATCCGTAGCCGTCGTCGCCCGTCATCGTATTGAAATCGGTGATGCAGATTTTGGCATTGCGCGGACGCATCCATTTGGTGGACATGTTGCCGCGGGTCGAACCGTTCGCGCCGTTAGGGATGTTGCCGCCCCAGTCGGAGGTTCCCTCCTCGACGTACTGTACCTCGAATACCGATTCGATGCCGTTCTCGCCCTCGATTGCGAAGTTTTCGAGGAAATTCTGCTGCAAGTCGTATTCGCCGTTCTGCTCGGTCATGAATTTGGTTCCCCAAGTGTAGGCGTCCTCGTACTTGTGGGCGTAGAGACATGTTTTGAGCAGCATCGCCTGTGCCGCACCCTTCGTGGCGCGTCCGAGGTCGGATGCCGGATAGTCGCTCTTGAACCAGAGGTCGGCTTCGGCATCTTTAAGGTCGATGAAAATCTGCTCGTAAACCGCCTCCGTCGTCGCGCGCGGCTGTTTCCAGTCGGCGGACGAATAGATAGGCTCGATGACGAGCGGCACTCCGCCGAAGATTCTGACCAGACGGAAATAGTAGTATGCGCGCAGGAATTTCGCTTCGGCAATCAGCCGCGAGCGCATGCGGTCGCCGATGAAATCCGACGACATTCCGCCTATCATCTCTATCGCTATGTTCGCGCGCTCGATACCCTGATACTGCGCGCGATAGAAATCGAGCAGATAGGAGTTGTTCGACGTGGTCTGGAAATTGGAGAGGTCGTATATCTCCGGAGCGTTCTGGATGCTCTCGCCGCCCTTTATGGCGTCGTCGGAGCAGACGTCGCCGATAGCCCATTCGCCGTAGAACACGTTGTTGAACTCCCAAGCGAGCGGCACGTAGACGCCGTTGGTCTGCTGTACTGCCGCCTCCTCGCTGCTGAGGAAGTCCTTGACATCGGTGGTGCCGGGTGCGCTCTCGGTGAGCCAGTCGTGGCACGAAGCGAGCGAAAGCGCGGCAAGGATAATCGTTATGTATGATAATCTTTTCATGGCGTTTCCCTTTTAGAAGTTGATATTCGTTCCGAACAGTACCGTGCGCGACTGCGGATAGTTGCCCCAGTCGATGCCGCCGCCGACCTCAGGGTCGAAGCCCGAGTAGCCGGTCAGGGTGAATGCGTTGCTCATCGATACGTAGAACCGCAGACGGCTGATGTGAGCCTTTTTGGTGATGCGCTCCGGCAGGGTATAGCCTATCGAAACGTTTTTCAGACGCAGGTACGCGCTGCTCTCGACCAGACGGTCGGAGAAGAGTTGGTTGCGGGTCGATGCCGACGGACTCTGGCTCGGTATGGTGCCGTCCGTGTTGTCCTTCGTCCATACGTTGCGCATCGTCGTGCTCAAAGTCGAGGTCGAACCGTCGCCCTCGGTCAGCGTGCGCAGGGCGTTGTAGACCTTGCCGCCGTAGGAGCCCTGGAAGAAGAGCGAGACGTCCACTCCGTAGAAACGGAACGTTGCGTTCAGACCTCCCGTGAGCCACGGGAACGGACTGCCGAGCGCGGTCATGTCCTTTTCGTCGATTATGCCGTCGTTGTTGCGGTCGCGGTAGCGTGCGTCGCCGGCATGTTCGGTGATGTCGGACTGAGCGACGTTATACTGGTGCTGTGCGACCTCCTCGTCGGTACGGTAGATGCCCTCGTATTCGAATCCGTAGAACGAGAAGAGCGGCAGACCCTCGTCGCTTATCTGATAGTCGTTGTGTACGACGCGCGAACCTCCGTTCAGATGCGTCAGACGGTTGTTTACGAACGAAACGTTGGCTGAAATGTCGTAGGAGAAGTTCTTGCTCACGTTGTTGTTATGACCGAGCATGATTTCGATACCCTTGTTGCGCACCGTACCGATGTTCGCCTGCGGGTAGAAGCGGTTGCCGACGTGTGCCGGCGTTACGACCTGCAACAGCATGTCTTTCGTGTCGCGGATGTAGGCGTCGACCGTTCCGTAGAACTTGTTGCCCCACAATCCGAAGTCTACGCCGACGTTCCATTGCTCGGAGAACTCCCAGCGTCCGCCGCGGTTAATCATCGTCAGTATGCTTGCGCCCTGTGCGCCCGCTTCCGCCCATGTCTGACCGCTGCCGAATGCGTAGCCGTTGTAGTATATCTGGTTCTCCATCACCTGCACGAAGGAGTTCTCGTTGATTTTGTCGTTGCCTATCTGTCCCCAGCCCAGACGCAGTTTCAGATTGTCGAGGATGTCGCTGTCTTTGAGGAAATTCTCTTCGGAGATTCGCCATGCCAGTGCCGCCGAAGGGAATACGCCCCACGTGTTCTCGGGGAATTTCGACGAGCCGTCGGCACGGAAATTCACCGTCAGCAGGTAGCGTTCGTCGTAACTGTAAAACAGTCGTCCGAGGAACGACAGCCGTCGGGTGCGCGCCGCCGAGTCGCTCGCGTAGTTGCGGCTCTCGGTGGTCTGCGAGAGATACCAGTTGTTCGGCGTCGGATTGATGATGGACGAACCCGAACCGCCTATCCAGTAGCCGTTGTACTCCTCGCTCGTTACGCCCGCCATTATCGAGAAGTTGTGTTTGTCGGCGAATTTCTTGGAGTATGTCGCCGTCGCCTCATAGAACATGGTGTTGTAGCGACCCATGTTGCTTTCGAGGAAGTTCTTCTCGCGGATGTCGTATGCCGACGAACGGTAGGAGTCGTAGAAGTTGCGGTTCACGACGGTATTCATGTTCGCGCTGACGCTCGGACGGATGACGAGCCCCTTTACCGGCTCGATTTCGAGCGAGACGTTGGCTATCCAGCGTTGGTCGCGGTTGTTCGGATGCGCATACGCGGTCTGGGAGAACGGGTTGTAGAGGTTGCGGAAGTTGGATGCCGCAGCCGGACGTCCGCCGATGTCGTTGCCCAGATAGTCTGCCGACCCTTCCGGATAGTGGGTCGGGTCCCACGGAGCCATGCGGATTGCACCCGTCAGTATCGACGATACCGCCTGGTTGTTCGGTGCCGAACGCTGCTTGGACGTTACGTAGGTTACATTGGCATTGGCGCGCAGCCATTTGGTGATTTTGAACTGCGTGTTGCCGCGAATCGTGAAGCGGTTGTACCACGATGCCATGATTGTTCCGTCCTGCGAGAAGTAGCCCGTCGAGAGCGAGTAACTCGCCTTGTCGGTGCCGCCGTCCACCGATACGTGGTAGTTCTGTATCATCGCGTTCTTGCGGAACACTTCGTCCTGCCAGTCGGTGTCTATCGCCGAGTAGTCGAGATTGGTCGGGTAGTCGGCGTCTTTCGACGGATTGATTTTGTAGGTCTTCAACCACGTGTCGAATCCGTAGCGGTTGAAGAAGTTCTTTTCCGACAGTATGCCGCGGATGTCGAGCGATGTGAGAGCCTGCTCCTGCGCACCCATCAAATCGAGTTTCTTCCAGCGGTTCTGGATGCTGACGTAAGCCTCGAACGAAACGTTGGTGCGACCTTCGCTGCCGCTTTTGGTCGTTACGATGATTACGCCGTTCGCGCCTCGCGAACCGTAGATTGCGGTCGAGGATGCGTCCTTCAACACCTCCATCGATTCGATGTCATTGGAGTTGAGGAAGCCGATGTTGTCGGTAATCACTCCGTCCACGACATATATCGGCGCGCTGTCGCCGATAGTTCCTATACCGCGAACGCGCACCTCCGCGCCCGCACCCGGCTGTCCCGAACCGGTGGTTACCGTAACGCCCGCCACGCGACCCTGCATCGCCTGCTCGACGTTGGCTACCGGAGCGGCTTTGATGAGTTCCGAACTCACTGACGAAACCGCACCCGTAACGTCGCTGCGCTTCATCGTGCCGTAGCCGACCGCCACGACCGCTTCGAGCATCTGCGAGTCCTCTTCGAGTACGACATCCACCGATGTCATCGCGGGAGTGAGGGCGACTTCCTTGGTCTTGTAGCCGATGAACGAAAATACGAGCGTCGATTTCGGCGGAACGCTTATGGAGTATCGTCCTTCCATATCGGTATTCACGCCGACCAGTCCCTCCGATGTGGTAACGCTTGCGTAGGGTAACGGTTCGTTGCTCCCTGCAACGGTTACTCTACCGGTGATTTTGACATCCTGTGCCGAAAGCGTCGCTCCGAGAGCGGTGGCGGCGAGGATGAAAACCAATGACAATAATCGTTTCATAAAAGGTTTGTTTAAGGTTGTAATTTGCGGGCGAATCGAGTTGCCCGTCATTTTTGCGTCTACAAAATTTGCCAAAATGAAGGTATTTTTCAACCCGCCAAAACCAATATGTGGACGATTCGGGACTTGCGGATATGCAATCTCCTGATTTGTCGCCGATTACTCCGACCGGAGGCGTCGTAGAAAGTGGATGCGATGAGTCTATATATGCGTGGTAATCAGTGTGTTAATCAAATTTTTTAATAATTGGAAGTGCTGTTTGCCGTCCACTTTTTTGCATTGTGCCGTGGCGGATAATATTTTTATAATCAGTATATAATGCGACAATCTCGTGCCGGAATGTCCACTTCATGATTGTATCGTCGATTAACGATGCGCCGTTTTTTATAATTTTATAATCAGCACGGGAAATTTGTGGAAAACCGGTGGTGCCGCAACCGTTTTTACACCGCTTTTTCGAAGTAAAACAATCAATCTAAAATACTAAAATTTCACAAAGATGAACAGAACTTATTTGATGCCTTCGCTCAGGGAAATCGGCGTGGCATGCGAAACGGGCTTTGCAGTTTCCGGCTCGTTGAATGATTCGGGAAACGGAACCGGCGACGTAACGATAGGTTACGGCGGTTATGACAATGAATTCGAATAATTAAAAATCGCTGAAAGACCATGAAAAAGATATTGTCGCTTTTGAGCGTTGCCGCCGCAATCGTGTTTGCAGGCTGCCAGAAATCCGAAGAGCTGAAAGTGAACGTCGGCGAACGCCGCCTCTCGCTCGAAACTTCAGCCGAGATTTTCGATACCGAAACTTCGCGAACCGTCTATACCGACGGTGCGGGACTTGCATGGACGCAGGACGACATCGGACGTCTCGGCGTTACGTCGAACGTTCAGGATGCGGGTGCGTCCAACAGCATCGCTATCGACGAAACCACGGGCAAAGCCGTTTTCGGCGCGGTGCTCGCTCCGCCGGCAACGGATGTCATGACTTACTATCCGTGGAATACCGACCGCCATGCGATAAGCGTCGATAACGGAAGCAAACTCTACCGCATATCGGAGAAGATTCTCGCCGAGCAGAGCCAGCCCGAGGCGGGTCGCATGGATGCGTCGAACGCTCCGATGATAGGTGCCAAACCGATTCATATCGGCGACGGTGCAGACGGCGTGCAGACCGTCAAGGTGGATAATCCTATGATTCTTACCGCTGCGATTCTGCGTTTCCGCGTCTACGATGCGTCGGGCAACTACGCTTCGGAGGCGGTACGCTCGGTATCGCTGACTGCCAACGGCGATGCGGCGGTGAACGCAACCGCCGTCTCGACCGGCAACATCACCGAGGCTGTCGCTCCGGAAATCGCATTCGAGGGCGGTTCGGCTTCGTCGAAAGTGTCGCTCGAAACCGTGATGCCGCTCGGTTCGGCTGCGTCGGCGGAGGCTGCGAAGGGAATCTACCTCGCCGTGTCGCCGTTCGCGACCGCAGGCGTAACATATACGGTTGCGACCAATGCCGCCAACTATACGTTCGTTTCGTCGGCTGCGAAAACATTCGAGACGGGCAAAATCTACGATATCGCGCTCAATCTCGCCAATCCGAACGTCGTGCGCGAGGACCTCGGCGGCGAAATAGTCAAGGAGTTGAAGTTCGTCTACGGCAACCCGACGGCAACGCATACCTTCAATGCGACCGGCGGCGATTTCCTTAACGGAGCAATCGCCACTCTTACGCTCGACGGCGTGGATGTCAAGTCGCAGATGACTGCCGATAACGTGCGTCTCGAAGCCGAATACGAAGAGGGCGCGTCGGCTTGGCTCAAAGAGGTTCGTTTCGAGAATACGGGCAACTTCCAGTGGTTCGTGTCGGCGGGCGTCAATCCGACTACCGCGGAGCGTCATGCGAAGGTCTACATGTACTTCAACGACGTGAAATCGACCAACTTCATCGAGTTCCACCAGCAGGCTGGTACGGGCGACCCTTACGTGAAACCGGTTCTGACGAAGACCTACGAAGCCGAAATCGCCACTGCCGGCGAGACTGTGGCAGCAGCCGCTTCGCTGTCGCTCGCGGACGATGCGGGCAAGACGCTCGATTTCGCGGCTTATAAAGACAAGGTATCGCTCGCATGCACCAACGATGCCGTTGCGACGCTGAACGACGACGGCACCATATCGATTGTCTTCCCTGCCAACGAGGAGGGTGCGAACAGGATTTACGCGCTTACCGTCAGCGGAACCTACAACACGTCAGCCCGCGTAACGTTCACCCAGACCAAGAAGGAGGGCGGCGAAGTTGCGGAGCATACTTTCGAGTACACCATATTCAATAACGCGCAGGATGGCTCGAAGGGAACGGGATTCGGTCCGGGTGCAGGCACAGTCGGCGACTGGTACCGTTTCGAGAACATCACCATCGACGGCAAGAGATATATGCCGGGCGACGATATGCGCGCGTTGGTGGCGGATGCCGCACTGCTCGATGCGCTGATGAAGCAGTGCTTCTCTTTCGGCGAGATTACGAACGACGACGTGCAGGTGCCTAACGGCGACCCGCTGACGAAGAATCCGGAGTCGTTCGTTACGCTCGAACCGTGGACGGACGGCGGTGCGGCGATTTATGTCCGCATCGTTCTCGGACAGAATACCGAGGGCGTGCGCCGTACCTTCAAGATTATCACGAAGGACGGCAACGGCGTACAGATGTCGTCGATTGTATATTTCCAGAACGCATAGCGGCTGCGCTTCGCACGATAACTGTCGGTCGGGCTTCTTCGGGAGCCCGACCGGTTTTTTGCGGTAAGGTGTGTAGCGTGAAATTTTAATGTCCTTAATGACCATAAGGTTCTTGGGATTTTTGTGGCGGCAGACATGAAATCAGCCGCCGACCTTAACTGACCTTAATGTCCTTAAAGTCTTTAATGTCCTTAAAGACCCTGATGCCTCCCCCTTCCGGTAAAAAAACGCCGCCGGAATCCTCCGGCGGCGTCTGCAAGGCGACCGAAGCCGCCCCACACCCAGACCTATACTTATATTACCCGAAATGAAACAGGTTCTCCCGATGCGCTGTCGCCCGCAACCCAGAGGCTGAAATCGCCGCTTTCGACACCGACCGTCCTGTCGATGCCCATGAATGCGAGTTCCGCAACAGGCAGCGTGAATTCGCATTTGCGGCTTTCGCCCGCTTTGAGCGTGATGCGGTCGAAGCGTTTGAGTTCGCGCAGCGGACGGGTAATCGACCCGACCATGTCGCGAACGTAGAGTTGCGCCACCTCCGTGGCGTCGCGGTCGCCCGTGTTGCGGAGCGTGAACGTTATGTGAATCGTGTCATCCTTGGCGTACTCCGGCTTGTCGAGCGCGATGTCGCCGTATTCGAACGTCGTGTAGGAAAGTCCGTAGCCGAACGGGAACAACGGTCCGAAACCGCTGTCGAGATAGTACGACGTGCAGCCGAGCGAGGTCTGCCCCGCATGGAGCGGAATGTCGTCGAGCAGCGTTTCGGTGCCTGCCGCAGGTCGTCCCGTGTTGTTGCGGTTGTAGTAATAGGGTGCCTGTCCGGCATCTTTGAGGAATGTCGCAGGGCATTTGCCGCTCGGCACTTCGCGACCGAAAAGCAGGTCGGCAATCGCTTCGCCGCCCATCGTTCCGGGGTGGAAGCAGTAGAGCATCGCATCGCAGTTCGCCAAATCGCGTCCTATCGTGAGCGGACGACCCGCCATCACCACCGCGATTACCGGCTTGCCGCTCGCTTTCGCGGCACGGAGCAGGTCGCTCTGCGCGCCTTGCAGGTCGAGATTCGAGAGCGAATGCGCCTCACCCGACAGGATAGCCTCTTCGCCCACGAACGCTACGACGGCATCGACGTTGCGCGCCATGGCGGTCAGTTGCGCCAGATTGCCACGACTTTTGTCGCGGCTGTAAGAGAGCGCAGGGTAGTAGACTATGCGCACGTTGTCGCCGTATGCGCTGTGCAGAGCCGCGAGCGGAGTTACGGTGCGTTCCGCTTCGCCGTCGAAAGTCCACGTGCCGAGTTGGTCGTGCGGAGCGTCGGCGAGAGGTCCCGTTACGAGAATCGAGCGCGGCGACTGCAACGGCAGCGTCGCGGCGTCGTTTTTCAGCAGGATAGCCGACTCGACGGCTGCCCGACGGGCGTCGGCAAGATGCGCGGCGTCGTATTGTATTTCGGCGGCGTATTTCTCGTCCGCATACGGGTTGTCGAACAGTCCCAGACGGAATTTCACCCGCAGGATGTTGCGTACCGCCTCGTCGATGCGCTTTTCCGAAACAAGACCTTCCCTGACGGCTTCGGCGAGATTGTTTATATAAGTATGCGACATCATGTCGATGTCCACACCGGCATTGGTCGCGCATACTGCCGCGCCTTTTTCGTCGGTGACGAAGCCGTGGGCAATCATTTCGCCCGCGGAGTTCCAGTCGGTTACGACCGCTCCGTCGAATCCCCAGTCGCGGCGCAGAATGTCCTGCAAAAGATGCGCGTTGCCCGTGGAAGGTATGCCGTCTATCTCGTTGAACGACGTCATGAGCGTCATTGCACCTGCCTTGACGCTCGCTTCGAACGGCGGCAGGTAGAAATTGTGGAGCGTGCGTTCCGTAATCGGAGTTCCGTTGTAGTCGCGTCCGCCCTCGGCTGCTCCGTAGCCGGCGAAGTGCTTGGCGCAAGCCGCCATGGTCGCATTGCCGCACGTCCCGTCGCCCTGATAGCCTTTGACCATTGCCGTTCCGAGTTCGGATATGAGATAGGTGTCCTCACCGAAACTCTCGGCGATTCGTCCCCAGCGCGGGTCGCGCGCCACGTCGAGCATCGGCGAGAATGTCCAGCGGATACCGCATGCCGCAGCCTCTATGGCGGCGATGCGTGCGCCGCGCTCGACCAGTTCGCGGTCGAACGTCGCGCCCTGTCCGAGCGGAATCGGGAATATGGTGCGGAATCCGTGGATTACGTCGCGCGAGGCGATGAGCGGAATGCCCAGCCGCGACTCCTCGACGGCTATGCGCTGCATACGGTTGATGACTGCCGGGTCTACCTCGTTGAGGAACGAACCGATAGCCCCCGAACGTATCTGCCCGTCCATCCATTCCTGCTCGCCCTGCGTCAGCATGTTCATCTGACCGATTTTCTCGTCGAGCGTCATCTGCGACAACAGTTTGTCGATGCGGCTTTCGATGTCGTCGTCCGTCGAACACGACACGGCGGCAACGACTGCTGCAATCGATAGAAGAAGTTTGTAAGGTTTCATAAAAGTCGGTAAAATTTGATGTTTTACAGTCGGTCTTCACGACGTTTTCCGTCGTTTGCGAAACTAAATTACATAAAAAAGCAGGCACCCGTATTGTCGGGTGCCCATAATGTAGACCGATTGCCGGTTTCTGCCGTGTAATATTTTGACAGTCCGCGTGTTGTCTGCCACCGGACCGCTTCAAAAAGTGGACGGGATACAACCGTCGAAAGCGGCTTACCGCTCGATTCTGAACGAACCTATGTGCTTTACGCGCTCCTCGAAATCGTCGCGGTCGTGCTTCGCCTTGTTCTTGACTTTGGCTCTGTAATTATATATGGTGTTCACCGAGTAGCGGAGCAGCGATGCGATGCGCGACGAGTCGTTGATGCCCAGCCGTATCAGCGCGAAGATGCGCAGTTCGGTGTTGAGCAGTTCGCCCTTGTGGGGCTCTATGTGTTCCGAATCTTCGAGCAGCGAGTTGAAATCCTCGACGAAGGTCGGGTAGAGCGAGAGGAACGTGGTGTCGAATATCTTGTAGAACCGCTTGGTCTCCTCCTCGACAGTGCTCAGCGACGAGACCTCCTTCTGCAACTCGGCGACCTTGCCTGCCGAGAGTTTGCGGCGGACGTTGCGCTGGCTCTCGATAAGCCGGTCGATATATTCGGAACATATCGAGATGAACAGTCCGATGTACTCCTCCTTGATGCTGTTCGCCTCGATGATTGTCTTGTTGAGGTCGGACAGTTCGCTGTTCTGCGCGTCGATTTGGCGGCTGCGCTCGTGCAGCGTGCGCTGGTCGCGGTGCATCTGGCGGTAGAGCGTCAGCAGATAGATGCAGACGCTCGCCAGTGCGAGCAGCAGCACCGATATTATTATCGAGTAGGTGCGTGTCTGGCGCATGCGCGACAGTTCGAGGTCGGTCGCCGCCCGCTCGATATGAGGCATGGTCATCGCTATCTGCCACGGACGCAGTTTGGCGTTGTAGAATATCGCGTCGTCCATCGATTCGCGGATGTAGCGGAATGCGCGTTTGACGTCCTCTCTGCCGAACAGTTGGTTGGCGAGCGAGCATAGCGCGGCATTGTCCTTCGTCGCCGAGTGGATGTCGGCGTATGCCGAGCGGGCGTACCACTCCGCCATCTCGTCGTGCCGTCCGGTCTGGTCGCATATTACGCCCATGTTGTAGGCAAGTATGGCGTAGTTGTGCGAAGTGTCGGGATAGCCGCATATCGATTCAAGTATCAGCCGCTCCGCCTTGTCGAAGCAGCGGGCGTCGATGAAGTGCGAGATTCTGAAAAGCCGCAAAGCGAACGATTCGCTGTCGTCGGTTTCGGCGAGAAGCCGCTCGGTGTAGTAGCGGTTCTGCTGTCGGGCGAGTTCGGCAGCCTGAGGGTTCTTGGCGTAGCGTCCGAGTTCGTAGCAGAGTTTCCGCCGCGCGAGATAGTATTGCGTGCGTCGCTGCGGGGTGAGCAGCGTCGTGTCGAGCGAGTGCGCGAAGATGTCGTTCGCTTCGAAATACATGCCCGAATTGGCGTATAGCAGGGCGAGCATAATCTGTATCTCGTCGATTTTGTCCTGCGAATGCAGACGGCGCGCCACATCGAGATTCTGGTTGAGACAGCCCAGCGTCTCGTCGAAACGGAACGATTCGTATTCGCGGTACAACTGCATGTTTATCTGGTAGAACTGCTCGTCCGAACACTCTTTCTTGGCAAGCATCTCTTCCAGCATCGCGATGCGCGATTTGCGGGCATCGACGAAACTCTCCTTGTCGTCGAGAGCCTTATCGAGCCGCCGCAGCAACGGTTCGAGGTCGTCTGTCTTGGCGTTTGCCGTCGCGATGCCTGCTGTCGCGAGGAGCGCGAGGAGCAGCGTCCGCAGAATTTTTCGGGGGGGGGAATTTCTTAATCCGTACATGCTTGGGCTTTTTGATTTTATAAAGATACGAAAAAAAATCGCACGAACAAAATTTCGTGCGATTTTTTGCCTGACGGCGCGGGCGAAGTATCCCGCTCGGTCTCCTCCTTAAAGTCCTTAACGACCTTAAAGACTTTAAGGACTTTAACGACCTCGCTCCTCCCCGCTATTCGTACACCGGCTCGACATCGGTATAGACGCTCGGTCCGCCGAAAAGACGACGGTAGAGTTTCTTCTCCTCCGGTGTCATCTGGTTGATTTTGCGCGATTTGTCCGAAATGTCGGTTCGGCGGAAATAGGGGTATACGTTGTTCTCTGCCGAAATCTTTTCGAGACGTTTGCGCATCTTTTTCAGCAGTTTCGGGTATTCCGCCGCGAGGTCGACTGTTTCGGTCGGGTCTTCCTTCATGTTGTAGAGATGCCACTCCATGTCATCGTCGGTCAGCCCCGCTTCGTCGCCGAAGAGGTTCATCGGGAACTGGATGCTGATTTTCCAGCCGTCCTTGTAGAGCGCGCGCGACGAGTAGACGAAGAAGTACTGCTCCGTATGACGCTCCTCGGCGTCCGGATTGTCGAACGTGTAGCAGAGCGACGTGCCTTGCAGCGACTGCTGGTCGATGTTGCGGATTTTGTCCGGCATCCCGATTCCGACCATTTCGAGTGTGGTCGGCATGATGTCCACGAGGTGGCAGAACTGTTCGCGGATGCCGTGTTTCAGTTTGCTGCCGTAGGTGATGACGAGCGGATTGCGGGTCGCTCCTTCGGACTCGGCGAAACCTTTCCAGTTTTGGTAAGGCGTGTTCAGCGCCTGGCTCCATCCCAGCGGCAGAGTGCAGTTGTCGCCCTCGGGACGACCTATCCAGTCGAAGTGGTCGAGCAGGAACTGCAATCTGCCCTCATCGTCTTTGGCATACTCCTCGGGCATCGATTTGACGAGGTCGCCGTACATGTGTCCCTTCTTCTCGGCTCCGTTGTCGCCGATGATGAGCATGACGACGGTGTTCTCCGCCTGCCCGATTTCGCGCAGATGCGTGAGCAGACGACCGATTTCGTAGTCCGCATACGTCATGAATCCCGCGTATGCCTCCATAAGGCGTGTGCAGACTTTTTTCTGGTCTGCCGTAAGGTCGTTCCATGCCGGCATGTGGCTTTCGCGCGGAGGCAGTACCGCATTCGCCGGAATGACGCCCAACTCCTTCTGGCGGGCGAACACCTTCTCGCGGTATACGTCCCAGCCCTCGTCGAACGCACCCTTGTACATGTTCATCCATTTCGTGTCGACCTGAATCGGCGAGTGGGTCGCCTGCGGTGCGTAGTACATGAAGAACGGTTTGTCCGGAGCCGCGGCTTTCTGACGGTCGATATTTTCGATTGCACGGTCGGTAATCAGTTCGCCGATGTTGCGACCGTCGGGTCTGACGTAGCACAACTCATCCACCAACTGCGGATTGTAGTTGTCGGTGGACGAGGCGATGTATCCGTAGAAATGCTCGAAACCCTTTCCCTGCGGCCAGTGGTCGAACGGTCCGGCGTCGGACGCCTCGTAGTCGGGTGTCAGACCGTATTTGCCGAGCGCGAACGTGTTGTAGCCGTTGTCGCGGAGAACCTCGGCGACGGTTCCGCACGAGGAAGGAATCAGTCCGTCGTAACCAGGGAATCCGGCACGGCGCATCTGGTGGGCGAAATTGCCCATGTGTACGGTGTGGTGGTTGCGTCCCGTCAGCAGGGCTGCACGGCTCGGCGCGCTCAATCCCGTGGTGTGGAAGTTGGTGTAGCATATTCCCGCCTGCGCCAGCGAATCCATTACGGGCGTGTGTATCAGCCCTCCGAACGATGAAGCGGTGCCGTAGCCTACGTCGTCGAGCAGAATCCACAGTACGTTCGGCGCGCCCTCGGGAGCCGTTACGGATTCCGGAAACTTCTCCTCGCAATCGGAGAGATGCTTGCCGATGTACGGATTGTTCACGCATGCCGTCGGTATGGTCGCAGCCGCACCGAACGTCAATGCCAGTTTGAGTTTTTTGTTCATAAGGTTCAACAGGTTTTGTAATGGTATACGGCAAATGTACGAATAAAACCGAAACCTACCGAGCCGGCAGCGTATAATTTTCGCTGCCGGCTCGGCTCGTTATCGACTTTAAGGTCCTTAAAGACTTTAAAGCCCTTAAAGTCCCAGCCGCGGTTTCTGGGCTATCCGCACTATCAGCGATACTCCGTAGACGAACAGACCGTAGGTGGGTGCAATCATCGCTACCCGCAGTCCGCTGCACAATATGTGTTGGTTTACATGGAACGCGGTGTTGGCGATGAAGTCGCTGACGCCGTAAACTCCTATCATGAAGTATCCGAGTCCGATAGTCAGCGCGAGCAGCCCCAACTCCTTCACCCATGCCGGTGCTTTCCATGCGGCGAAGAATATCGCCACGAGCATCAGCGTGATAAGCGACATCACTACCCAGTCGCCGTCCATGAACAGTTCGAATACGCTGCGGTCCGGCATCATAAGGTCGCTGTCGTCGATGACGATGGTTTTGCCATCGGGAGTTACGATAAAGTTTTTCCCCTCTGTCTCTGCGACGGATACGCACTCTCCCGTCTGTGCGGTCTGTGCGCTGACTGCTCCGCCGAAAGACAGCGACGCGACGGCGAGCAGCAATGATGCGATGAATTTCAAGTTTTTCATAAGTTTGTTTTTTAGAGATTCGACATCGGTAATTACCTGCTGCAAAGATAACCGCAATATGTCGCTGCGGCAATGCCGAATCCCTCTCTTCGCCCGTAGAAAGGCTCTGTCGGCGGTACGGCGATTGGACGAATCGCCGAAAAACGCTAAATTTGCGATATGAGATACGCGGTTACCTTATTTTATTGGGCGGCATCGGTCGTGCTGCTCGCGGCGATTCTCGGTTCGCTCGGCTACTCGTTCGACAAGTCGATGTTCGTCGGGTCGATGTTCCTGCCGGGGCTGCTCGCCGTGAAATTCTTCGTGCCGCAACTGTCGTTCGCGAACCGTCGGCGCGGAATCCGCGATGCCGTGTTTCTTTCGCTCGCAATCGTTACGCTCGAATGGCTGCTGATAGTCATGGTACATACCCGAATCATCGATTTGTTTCGCGAGGATGTTCCGCCGATACTGCTGAATCCGGTGTTCATCGCCCTTATGCTCGCTGCCCTCGCGCTGCCCGAATATCTTCTCGACGAATATCTGCGCAAGCGCGGACGCCGTTCGCCGCAGACCGTCGATTTCGTGTCGGAGCGGCGGCGTGTCAGCCTCGCTTTCGACAGAATCGCGTATGTCGAATCCAATGACGCCGAAACGCGGGTGTACACCCCCGACGGCGAGTCGTTCCGCACGAAAACTCCCATTTCGCAGTGGGAGAAGGTTCTCGACGGCGGAATGTTCGTGAGGATTCACCGAGCCTATATCGTCAATCGCGATTGTGTGGAGTCGTTCAACCGTCAGTGCGTCGTCGTGGGCGGCAACGAACTGCCCGTGTCGCGCAAGTACGGCGAACGGGCAGTGAAAGAGTTGGCGAAACGGGACTGACATCCCGCACCCTTAACGCGCCGGCAACTGCCGGCGCGTATCCTTAACGACCTTAAAGTCCTTAAAGTCCCTGAAACCTTATTTCAGGTTCTCGCGGAAGAATGCCTCTATCTTGTCGAACGGGATGATGTCCTTGCGGTCGTAGAGGTCTACGTGGCTCGCACCGTCGATAATCAGCAACTCCTTGTTGTCGCCCTTCAACTTCCGGAACGCATCTTCGCTGAAATAGCGCGAGTGAGCCTTTTCGCCGTGGATGACGAGTACGGCACTGCGGATTTCGTCGCTGTATGCCAGTATCGGCGCATTGATGAACGATAGCGACGAGGTCTTGTTCCAGCCTCCGTTGGAGTTGAGCGACCGTTTGTGGTATCCGCGCGGCGTCTTGTAGTATGCGTGATAGTCCTTGACGAACTGCGGCGCATCCTCGGGCAGAGGGTCGATGACGCCGCCTCCGAGTTCGTATGAGCCGTTGCGGGCGTCCTCCGTGCGCTGCTCGTTGAGCCGGCGGCGCAATTCGTAGCGGTCGTCGGCATTCATCGAGTCGAAATAGCCGTTGGCACTGACGCGTGTCATGTCGTACATCGTCGAAGCGACGGTAGCCTTGATGCGGGTGTCGACAGCCGCCGCATTGATTGCCATTCCGCCCCAGCCGCAGATGCCGAGTATGCCTATGCGTTCTGGGTCGACGTCGTCGCGCAGGGAGAGAAAATCTACCGCGGCGCAGAAATCCTCGGTGTTGATGTCTGGCGATGCCACGTAGCGCGGCTCGCCGCCGCTCTCGCCGGTGTACGACGGGTCGAAAGCGATGGCGATGAAGCCGCGTTCAGCCAACTCCTGCGCATAAAGCCCCGACGCCTGCTCCTTGACCGCGCCGAAAGGTCCGCCGACGGCTATGGCAGGCAGCCTGCCTTCGGCGTTCTTGGGCGTGTAGATGTCCGCCGCGAGCGTGATTCCGAAACGGTTGGTGAAGGTTACCTTGTCGTGATTCACCTTGTCGCTGAGCGGGAATGTCTTGTCCCACTCGCGCGTAAGATTCAGTGTTTCCATATTTTCGTTGTTTTTGTCATTGGTCGCCGCATGCGATGCCGCCACCCATGTCGCTATCGCGATTACGAGTGCAGCCGTGATGATTATTCCGTTTTTCATGGTACATTGATTTAAGGTAATGCAAAAATAGCCGCTTTCGGTGTTGCGGCGGCTACCTCGGTTACGGGAGATTCTACCTTTTTTACGGGAGAGCGGATATGATGTTGCTCCGCCGAGAAATCGGCGGCATAGACCCTAACGACCTTAAAATCCTTCGGCAGACCCTAAAAACTCTTTGCGGCATCTCTTCCCCCCCCCTTGACGGATTGGCGGTAGGCGGAGATTGTGATGCCCGTGCGCGCTTTGAAATAGCGGCACATGTTGCCCGTACTCGGAAATTCGAACCGCTCGGCTATCTGCTTTACCGTCAGGTCGGTCGTGCGCAGCGTCTGTTTGAGTTCGCATATCAGGCTGCGGTCGATGAACTCCTTGGCCGGAATGCCTGTGGCGTCGTTGCAGATTACCGACAGATATTTCGGCGTGATGCAGAGTTTGTCGGCGAAGAACGAGACGTCGCGTTTGTGGGGATGCGTCCATTGCAGGTCGGCGAAACGGTCGAAAAGCCGCTTCCGGTGGCTGTGCGTCGAGGGGTCGATGCGGCAGAAACGCACGATTTTGTCGTATATTTCCAGGAACAGGTTGCACAGCAGATTGACGACCATTTCGCGTCGGCAAATATTGTCGCGGTCGGCGATTTTGCTTATTATCATTCGGATATGGTTGTTGGCGAAGGAGTAGTACTCCTCTTCCGAAAGCCCGTATGCCGGCTTGTCGGCTATGTGGGAGAAGAACGAGTTGGGCAGATTGTAGGTCGTCTCGTCGAAAATGTCGTCCGAGAGATACAGCCGGTACATCTCGAAGTCGCCCGAGGCATCGACGAACGAGAATATGTCGCCCGGAAACACTATGTATATTCCGTGCGTCGGCATCTCGCGGATGATGTGGTTGTGTTCGACCGTCGCCTGCCCCTTGGTGCAGAGCATTACCAGTCCGACCTCCGAGCGACCCTCGGGCAGACTGTACGTGTCGCCGCACGTGAATCTCGCAACGCCGAAATCGTCGCCGTTTTCCGCCGCCGGTTCCGCTGCGGCGATTCTGTCCTCTTCGTTCATTTTTATTCCGCTTTTGGATGCGAAGATAGCGAAATTATGATATGGACGGGCTTCTTTGAGGAAAAATTGAAAACTTTTGCGGAAATTCTGCGCCCTTCAAATCGATGTCTTTTTCGGATATTTGCCCCGCAAAAAACGTGTATTTATATGAAGAACTATTGGAAATCGTTTGGTGCGGCTGTCGCTGCCTGCTCGGTTGCTCTCGCCGCCTGCGGCGACGGACAGCCTCGTATGCAGGTGCGCGATTATGCCACAAAAGTCGTTGAAAAGGAGAGCGTAACCCTGCCGCAGGACTATTCGGCGACTATCCGCGGAAAGCAGGACATAGAGATTTTCCCGCAGGTGTCGGGAACGATAACGCGCGTGTGCGTTACCGAGGGCGAGGAGGTGCGTCGCGGACAGACGCTCTTCGTCATCGACCAGGTGCCGTTCGAGGCGGCGTTGAAGATGGCGGACGCCAATGTCGAGGCTGCCGAGGCGGCTGTGGCTACGGCGCGACTTACTGCCGACAGCAAACGCAAACTCTTCGACCGCGGCGTCGTGTCGGAGTTCGAACTGCTGACGGCGCAGAATGCCCTCGCGACCGCGAAGGCGCAGTTGGCGCAGATGAAGGCGGCGCAGGTGAATGCCGCCAACAACTATTCGTATACGCTCGTGAAAAGCCCGTCGGACGGCGTCGTAGGCACGATTCCTTTTCGTGCCGGTGCGCTCGTGTCGCCGCAGACCCAGCGTCCGCTGACGACGGTTTCGGACAATTCGCAGATGTACGTCTACTTCTCGATGACCGAAAACCGTCTGCTCGACCTCATATACGACCACGGTTCGATGAAGGAGGCGTTGAATGCGCTGCCCGAGGTGTCGCTCCTGCTCAACAACGGCAGAGTGTACGACGAGAAGGGTCGCATCGAGTCCGTGAGCGGTGTCATCAACACCTCGACAGGTACGGTGAGCCTGCGTGCCGTGTTCCCGAACACGCGCCGCATTCTCCACAGCGGGGCGTCGGGCAACGTGCGCATTCCGTTCGTGTACGGCGACTGCATCGTGATTCCGAAGACGGCGACATACGAGTTGCAGGACAAAATATACGTATACCGTGCCGTGGACGGCAAGGCGGTATCGACGCAGGTCGTGGTCGCTCCGACGAGTACCGTCGGCGAATATATCGTTACGTCGGGTCTTGCTGCGGGCGACGAAATCGTTACCGAGGGCGTGGCTCTGCTCCACGAGGGCGACACGGTGAAACATCAGTAATCGCAGGAGGTGAACTATGGATTATCAATCGATAATACGCAGACCGGTGTTCGCCGTCATGTCGGCGTTCGCGATAGTCTTTCTCGGTCTGATTTCGCTTGTCAATCTGCCTGTCGAGCAGTATCCCAACATCGCTCCGCCGACGGTGTACGTATCGACGACCTACCCCGGTGCGAGTGCCGAGGCGGTGCAGAAGAGTGTCATCGCGCCGCTCGAACAGAGCATCAACGGTGTGGAGAACATGCTCTACATGACATCTTCCGCATCCAACAACGGTATGGTCGAAATCTACGTCTACTTCCGTCAGGGAACCGACCCCGACATGGCGGCGGTGAACGTGCAGAACCGCGTGGCGAAGGCTACGAGCCTGCTGCCTACCGAGGTCGTGCAGTACGGCGTTACGACGCAGAAGCAGCAGTCGAGCATGCTCGAAATCTTCTCGGTCTATTCGCCGGGCAACGTGTTCGACGAGACGTTCCTGTCCAACTATTTCAAAATCAACATGCAGCCCGAACTGCTGCGAATCGAGGGCGTCGGCAACGTGCTGTCGTACGGTCCCGATTACAGCATCCGCATCTGGCTCAAACCCGACGTGATGGCGCAGTACGGACTTATCCCGCAGGACATTAACGGCGTGCTGGCTGAACAGAACCTCGAAGCGGCTACGGGTGCGCTGGGCGAGAACTCTGAACAGCCGTTCAAATACACCATGAAGTATCGCGGACGTCTGGAAAAGCCCGAGGAGTTCGGCGAAATCGTCATTGCTTCGACAGCCGACGGCGAGGTGCTGCGGCTGAAAGACGTGGCGGAAATCGAACTCGGCAGTCTCAACTATGAGTTCAGCGATTCGATTGACGAATACGCCGGAACGACGTGTATGGTGTTCCAGACCGCGGGGTCGAACGCGACGAAGATTATCAGCGACATCAATGCCTATCTCGAAAAGGCGAAACGCGATATGCCGGAGGGTATGGACGTGAGAATCCTGTTCAATACCAACGATTTCCTTTTCGCGTCGATACGTAATGTGCTGAAAACGCTGTTGGAGGCGATTGTGCTTGTTACGCTCGTGGTGTTCTTCTTTCTGCAAGACTTCCGCGCGACGCTCATTCCGGTGCTTTCGACCGTCGTGTCGCTCGTCGGAACGTTCGCGTTCATGTCGATAGCGGGATACAGCATCAACCTGCTGACGCTCTTCGCGCTGGTGCTTGTCATCGGTACCGTCGTCGATAACTCCATCGTGGTCGTCGAGGCGGTGCAGAGCAAGTTCGATGCGGGCTACAAGTCGCCGATGCTCGCCACGCGCGACGGTATGAAGGACATCACGGCGGCTGTGGTGTCGTGTACGTTCGTGTTCATGGCGGTATTCATCCCCGTTTCGTTCATGAGCGGCACTACGGGTACATTCTACACCCAGTTCGGACTTACAATGGCGGTGGCGGTCGGTATCTCGGCTCTTAACTCGCTGACGATGTGTCCGGCACTGTGCGCCCTGATAATGCGTCCGGTCGATGATTCGCCGGAGGCGGAAAGGACGTTCCTCGGTCGTGTCCGCAAGGTATACTCCGTAGCGTTCTCCGCTACGCTCGGTCGTTACGTGTCGGGCGTGCGCTACTTCATATCGCACAAGTGGCTGGCGGCGGTGTCGGTGGTCGCGGCATGCCTCCTGCTCGGCGTCCTGATGCGGACTACGAAAGCCGGTCTGGTTCCCGACGAGGATACGGGTACGATATTCGTGGACGTAACCGCAGCCCCGGGGTCGTCGCTCTCGAATACCGAGAAGGTGATGGACGAAATCGAGGTGCTGCTGAAAGACATTCCCGAAATAGCGACCTACTCCAAACTGGCAGGATACAGCATGATGGCGGGTGTCGGCACGTCGGGCGGCAATTTTACGCTCAAACTTCGCGACTGGTCGGAGCGCGACGGTGCCGAACACGGCTCCGATGCGGTTATAGGTCGTATTATGAGTATGGCGGGCGATGTGCGCAATGCCAACGTGTTCGCGTTCGCTCCGCCGATGATTATGGGCTACGGCAACAGCAACGGTTTCTCGGTGCATTTGCAGGACCGTGCCGGCGGCGATATTTCGGCTCTCGAAGATGTCTGCGGACAATTCGTCGGCGCGCTCAACGCCCGTCCCGAAATCGCTATGGCGTATACCTCGTTCTCGTCCCGCTATCCGCAGTACCGCGTCGATGTCGATGCGGCGAAGTGCAAGCGCGCGGGCGTGTCGCCGAGCGAGGTGCTGGGCGTCATCGGCGGTTACTACGGCGGTGTCTACGCTTCGCAGTTCAACCGTTTCACGAAGGTATACTACGTGGTTACCGAGGCTGCTCCCGAATACCGTATGGACAAGCCGTCGCTCGACAACGTATTTGTCCGCACGGCGGGCGGAATGTCGCCCGTGAGCGAGTTCGCGACGCTGACCAAGACCTACGGCACAGAGACGTTGTCGCGGTTCAATCTCTACAACAGCATTGCCGTAAACGGTGCCGCCGCCGACGGCTATTCGTCGGGCGATGCCATCCGTGCCATCGAGGAGGTCGCCGCACAGGTGCTGCCGCGCGGATACGGCTACGAATTTTCGGACATGACGCGCGAGGAGGCGTCGGGTTCGAGCAATACGGTGTTCATTTTCATCGTGATTATCGTGCTGGTATACATCATCCTCGCCTCGCTCTACGAAAGTCTGTTCATACCGTTCGCCGTGCTGCTTTCGGTGCCGTTCGGACTTGCCGGAAGTTTCCTTTTCGCCAAGATGTTCGGTCTCGAAAATAACATATACTTGCAAACGGGACTTATCATGCTTATCGGTCTGCTGTCGAAAACGGCTATCCTGATTACGCAGTACGCTTCGGTCGGTCGCCGCTGCGGAATGTCTGTCGAGGAGGCTGCGTTCACCGCCGCCAAGGAGCGTCTGCGCCCGATTCTGATGACCGCGCTTACGATGGTGTTCGGTATGCTCCCGTTGATGTTCTCGACGGGTGTCGGTGCCAACGGCAACCGTTCGCTCGGTACGGGTGCCGTCGGCGGAATGCTTGTCGGTACGCTCGCGCTGCTGTTCGTCGTGCCGGTGCTGTTCGTCGTGTTCCAGCGCGTGCAGGAGCGGTTCAAGCGTCCCGAGATGAAACGTCCCGACGAGGCTCGCCGTAACGAAATAAACAATTTAAGAACCGGAAAGGAGGAATAACGATGAAAATATACGGAATAATGACGATTGCCGCCGCTGCGTTCATGTTCAGCGGCTGCGGCATCTATTCGAAATATTCGCGTCCCGAGAGCGTCGCCGCGGATGCCGGCGGGCTTTTCCGCGGTGCGGCGGCGGAGTGCGCCGACTCGACCCGCAATTTCGGCTCGACGGAGTGGCGCGAGGTCTTCACTGACGCATATCTGCAAACGCTCATCGACTCGGCATTGGTGCGCAACACCGATTTGCGTGTCGCTCAACTGCGTGTCGATGAAGCCGAAGCGTCGCTCAAAGCGGCTAAACTCGCCTATGTGCCGTCATTCGCATTCGCGCCTAACGGAGGCGTGGGCAGTTTCGACGGCGGAAAGGCTCAATACACCTATAACGTGCCGATTACGGCGAGTTGGCAGATTGACGTTTTCGGTCGCCTGACCAACGCCAAACGCCGTGCGAAGGCTCTCGTCGAGGGCAGCGAGGCATACCGGCGTGCGGTGCGCTCGCGCGTGATAGCGGGCGTCGCCAACTCCTACTATACGCTGCTGATGCTCGACGCCCAACTCGAAATCGCAGAGCAGACCTCCGACAACTGGCGCGAGAATGTCGAAACGATGCGCCTTTTGATGGAGGCGGGAATGAGCAACGAAGCTGCCGTGCGTCAGTCGGAAGCCAACTGGTATACGGTGCAGGCGTCGGTACACGACCTTCGCGAACAGATATTTACGGTCGAAAATTCGCTGGCGGCACTGCTTTGCGAGACTCCGCACGCGATTGCGCGCGGACGGCTGGCGGACTGCCGTATGCCGGAGCGGTTCTACACGGGAGTGCCGGTACAACTGCTCTCGAACCGTCCCGATGTCGAGTATGCCGAGAAGTCGCTCGTTCAGGCGTTCTACGCCACCAACGAGGCTCGCGCCGCCCTCTATCCGTCGCTGTCGCTCAGCGGCAGTGCGGGATGGACGAACGATGCCGGTTCGGCGGTCGTGAATCCCGGCAAACTGCTCGTTTCGGCGGCATTGTCGCTCTTGCAGCCGATATTCCGGAACGGTGCGTTGCGGGCAAGACTGAAAATAGCCAAGGCGCAGCAGGAGGAGGCAGAACTGTCGTTCCGTCAGACGGTTATCAATGCCGGTAACGAGGTGAACAACGCTATCGAACAGTGCCGGACGGCGCGTCTCAAACAGTCGCTCTTCGAGCAGCGTATCGTGTCGCTCGAAGAGGTGGTCGAGAAGACGCAGTTGCTGATGCAGCACGGTTCGTCCACCTATCTCGAAGTCCTCGTCGCCCGGCAGTCGCTGCTCAGCGCGCGTCTGGGACTTGTCGAGAACGGTTTCAAGGAGATTCAGGGCGTAATCAACCTTTATCAGGCTCTCGGCGGCGGCGAGTAAGCAGCGGCAGCCGCAACCGGCTGAAAGACCTTAACTACCTTAAAGTTCTTAATGTCGTTGATTGTCAGCACCCCTTCTCCGAGTCGTCGTGGCAGTGCTTCGATTCGACTTGCAGCGTAGTGTGTCCGATGCCTAACCGCGAGAGGGCTTCGTTCACGCGGATGCGGATTTCGTCGGCATCGCGGATGTCGTAGATTACCACATGGGCTGTCAGTGCGGTTTCGGTGGTGCTTATTGCCCACACGTGCAGGTGATGCACCTCGATTACGCCGTCGACGCCCTCCATCGCGCGTACCGCTTCGTCGATGTCGATTCCGTCGGGTATTCCGTCGATGGCGAGCCGCCACGACGAGCGCAGAAGCCGCCACGACGAAAAGAGTATCGCTATTGCCACCAGTATTCCGATTATCGGGTCGATTACGTAGCAGTCCGTCATCCATATCGCAAAGCCCGACACGACCACTCCCACCGACACCAGCGCATCGAGCATCATGTGGAGATAGGCTCCCTTGATGTTGATGTCGCGCCCCTTGTCGGCGTTCAGCAGCCATGCCGAAATGAAGTTGATGATTACGCCGACCGTCGCCGTCGCCGCGACGCTCCAACCCTCGATTGCCTCCGGATGCGAGAACTTGCGGATGCTCTCGACGACGATTCCCACGACGGCTCCGAGCAGCAGAAGCGCATTCACGAGCGAAATCATCACCGTAACTTTCTTGTAGCCGTAGGTGTAGTGTTCGTCCTCGTTCTTCTTGACGAGCCGCATGGCGACAAGCGCGAGCAGCAGCCCGACGACGTCGCTCAGATTGTGTCCTGCATCGGCGACCAGTCCCATCGAACCCTGCCAGAAGCCTATTCCGATTTCGACGCCGGCATAGAGGACGTTTATGACGATGCCTATTGTCAGTGCGCGTCCCGTGCGCCGCAGGGCAGCGGCGTCGGTCGCGGTGTGTTCCCGCGGGTTAAGCGCGTGTTTCATGATTTACGGGTTTTATGTTCCGGAAAGTGCCTGCCGCCGCCGTCAGCGGATGCCGTAGGTGGCGTGGACGGTAACGCTGACCTTCTTCATGCGGTCGCTCGTGTTGAACGTGCCGCCGTAGGAGTATTCGTCGTTGCCGTAAAGCCCCGTTACCTGAAATACGCCCACGTCGATGCTCTTGATGTCCTTGATGCGGGCGAATCCCTTTATCAGTTTCTCGGCGCGCACGAGCGCGTTCGCCGTGGCGTCGTCGATAAGCGAGAGTTTCAGGCTTTGCAGGTCGCGCAGATAGAATTTGGGCGAGCCGCTTTCGACGTTGATGCCGTTGCTGATGAGCGACGTGATGTCGCGCGAGACGGCTTCTATGCGGTCGATGTCCGCCGACTGTATCTCGAACGTCTGCCGCATGCGGTAGCCCTTGAACCGCCGTCCGATGTAGCGACCGTCGGAGGAGTAGGCATCGTCGTAGAGGTCGTCGATGGTTATGGCGAAGAAGTCGTAGTCCTTATCGGCTACGCCCTGCGCCGTCAGATATGCGGCGACCGCCTTGCGGTCCTGTTCGAGTTTGCGGTAGCAGTCGGCGCGCGATGCGGCGTCGGCGACTATCGTACCCTGCCATGCAATCCAGTCCGACTGCATCTCGGTTTCGCCCAGTCCCGTTACCGAGACCTGGCGTCCCGAAAGTCCCACTCGGAGTATCGCCGAACAGAGTATTGCGGTGCTGACGATTACCGACAGACCGATGATGACGGCGCGCAGGTTCACGTTGGCGAACAGCGCGGATAGTTTCGAAGTGTTCATTGCCGATGAATTTTTTCAGAACAAAGATACTGAAAATATGCCGAATTGTGCATCTGCCGAAAAATTTTGTTGCAGACGGGCAGTAATCCCCGCACGACCACGGATAAGACTTAAAGTCGTTAGGGTCGTTAAGGACTTTACGACTTTAAGGTCTTTTATTATTGCCGGCGGCGGAATGCTATTTCCCCGCTATCCAGTCCAGAAAATCGGCGGTGCGCGAGCGGCTGACGAAGATGTCGAACTCTGTCGGCGGCGAGAGCGTTACTTTCAGCCGGTTGCTCAGATGCTTGCTGATGTCGTTTATCGCGTTGAGCGACACCGTGCAGTTGCGCGAGATGCGGAAAAACAGCCGCGGATTCACCATCTCCGAAGCCGCATCGAGCGACATGTCCATTATGTAGCGTTTGCCGTCCTTCGTAACGACGAACGTACTCTTGTCCTCGGCGTAGAAATAGGCGACGTCCTCGCTGCGCACGATGATTATCTTGTCGCCGAGCCGTATCACGAACCGCTGGCGGTAGGGATTGTTCTCGGGCATCAGAACCTCGCGCAGTCCCTGCAAGTCAATCGATTTATGCGGACGCGAGTTGCGGCAGCGTTCGACGGCGTCGTGCAGTTCGCGGGCATCGACCGGTTTGAGCAGGTAGTCGATGCAGTGTGCCTTGAACGCCCTCACGGCGTAGTTGTCGTAGGCGGTCGTGATGATGACCGGTGCTTCGACCTTCGTGCGGTCGAAGATGTCGAAACACATCCCGTCCGACAACTCGACGTCCATGAATATCACGTCAGCCGCCTTCGGATTGTCGCGCAGCCACTGTGCGCTCTGTTTTACGGAGTCGAACACGCCGATGATTTCGACGTCGTTGCAGGTTCTTTCGAGTTCCCTTCGCAGATTCATCTGTGCAGGGATTTCGTCTTCGATGATTACGGCTTTCATGAGGTTTGCAATAATGGCAGTTTGACAATGAATTCGGTTCGGGTACGCACTATATCGATTTCTTGACCCGATATGTCCGTATATTGTTGTCCGATGTTTTTAAGTCCGAGACCCGTCGATGCTCCGCCGCTTATGCGCGGTTGCAGGTTGTTGCGCACGACAATCATTCCGTCGGCGTCGGTTATCGATATGACGAGCGGCTGCTGGCGGCTGACGATGTTGTGCTTGGTGGCGTTCTCTATCAGCAGTTGCAGCGAACACGGCACGACACAGCCCCGCTTCGCCTCGTCCGACAGCGCGATTTCGACCGACAGCCCCTCGGCGAACCTTTCGGCGAGCAGGTCGATGTATTTCTGTGCGAAGTCGAGTTCCTCTTCGAGCGAAACGATGCGCTTCTCGTCGTTTTGGAGCATGTAGCGGTACATTCCCGCCAGTTTGCGGATGAATGCGCTCGCGCGGCTCTGCTCGCCCTCCTCGACGAGGTATTCGAGGATGTTCAGCGAGTTGAACAGGAAGTGGGGGTTTATCTGCCGTTTGAGATTGTCGTACTGGTACAGAGCCTTGTGCTTCTTGTCGCGTTCGTTGCGGAATTTGGTGTCGGTCGCGACGACGTAGGCAATCAGCAGCGCGATGGTGTAGATTACTATGCAGACCGGTGCCACCGCGACGAACATGCGCAGCATCGACTCCCACTCCATCGCATAGTCGTTGCCCGCCGGCAGGTCGTAGCAGACGAAGAGCGAAACGATGAGCGCGAGCAGCAGCAACAGCGTCGCAATCATCGCGTAATATATGTTCGGATGCCGCTTTTTCAGTCCGTGAGGCAGACTGGAAATGATGACGCATCCGCCCAGCAGCGATACCAGAGCCAGAGTGTTCGATGTCAGCCGCTGCAACTCGTCGTAGATGCTCGAACCGTTGAAGAACGGAGCCTTCGTCAGGCTTACGTAGGCGATGCGGAATATCATTATCGCCGCCATGACCGATATTACGGTCGGCGAGTCGGGATATTTGGTCGGCATATCGACCCTCTGCTGCTCGAACCGCGACAGTCCGTAGGCTATCCAGCCGAGGAGTTCGGTTACCGCTGCCGTGGTTATCGCCGAAGCCGCCGTGCCGTTGCCGACGACAGGAACGATGATTTCCGCCCCGTAGATGCCCATCGCATAACCGAGGAAGCATCCCGACAGCGCGAGAGCGGCGATGACCTCGATTTGGAGGTTGCGGCGAATCGAAATCAGGGTTATCATCGAAATCGTCAGCAGCGTGAGCGGGATGTCGTCCACATAGTCGAACGCACGGCTGACGACCGCGACCGTCGCGTGCGCGAGCGCGAACAGATGAATAAGGATATCTATGCGAAGCCGTCGTTCTTCCATGGTTTTCGGGTTGCGTGAAATCAAAATTAACACAAAAAGTTCGGATTTCCAAATTTTTAGGCGGGAAACCTGATAAAAGTCCTCAAAGACCTTAACGACTTTAAGGACATTATCTCCGTTTCCGCCCTGTTTTTCGTCGCGTAGGATTCGCCGTTCGTCCGGAAATTCCTGCCGCTCGTCGTCGGCTGATTGCGCCGTCGGATAATTATTCTAAAATTTGTATAGACCAAACCGAACCGACAAAGACTACAACCGTATAAATGACCTTATGAAAAAACCGAATCTCTCCTTTTGGAAGATATGGAATCTGAGTTTCGGATTTCTCGGAGTGCAGATAGGCTATTCGCTGCAAAACTCCAATACATCCACCATTTTCGAGTCGTTGGGCGCAGACGTCCATCAACTCAGTTATTTCTGGCTCGCGGCACCTCTCGCCGGACTTATCGTTCAGCCTATCGTTGGTCTCTTCTCCGACGGTACGTGGACGCGGTTCGGGCGGCGCATCCCGTTCATCATGGGCGGCGCGCTGGTTTCGGCTCTCGCGCTGCTGCTGATGCCTAACGCTCCGGTGCTGCTGGCGTTCGCGCCGCTCGCCATGGGAGCGTTCATCCTGCTTTTCATGGACCTGTCGTTCAACGTAACGATGCAGCCTTTCCGCGCACTCGTGGCTGACATGCTCAACGACGGGCAGAAGACGACGGGTTATGTGGTACAGACCTTCCTCATCAACCTCGGCGCGGTCGTCGGTGCGGTGCTGCCGCTGCTGATGACGTGGCTCGGCGTGTCGGACGAGGCGCGCGCGGGCGAGGTTTCGGACCATATCGCCTATTCATATTATATAGGTGGAGCGATACTTCTGATTACGGTACTCGTAACATCGTTCAAGACCAAGGAGTATCCGCCGAAAGAGTTCGCCGAGTACAACGATATCCCGCAGGAGCAAGCCGCCGAGCGTCCGTCGTTCGTGTCGCTCATCCGCGATATTCCGCGAGTGATGCTGCAACTGGGTGTGGTGCAGTTCTTCTCGTGGGCGGCACTGTTCCTGATGTGGACATATCTGAAACCCGCCATTACGGGCGTGGTTACCGACCATGCGACGGGAGCCGTGCTGAGCGACGGCGCGACGCAGACGTGGGTCGGCGTCCTCAACGGCACCTATCCGATTCCGGCGTGCATCGCTTCGCTGTTCATCGGCGGCATCGCGGCGCGCTACGGCAACAAAATCGTCTATGCCGTGTCGCTGCTTCTGGGTGCTGTCGGATTCGCGGGACTGTGCCTGCTGCACGACCAGTACGCGCTGATGCTGCCTATGATAGGCATCGGCATCGCGTGGGCGGCGATTCTGGCGATGCCTTACGCCATTTTGTCGCGTGCCGTCGAGCCTCGGCGCATGGGCGTCTACATGGGAATCTTCAACTTCACCATTACCGTTCCACAGATTGCGATAGGTCTGACGGGCGGTCTTATCGTCAAGTATCTGTTCGCTTCGGACGCTTCGGCGATGATTGCGCTGGCGGGAGTGTTCATGCTGCTGGCGGCGGTTGCGGTAGGATTCGTGAAGGACGGAGCCGAGAATTTGTAAACCTGAAATAAAAGTACTATCTTTATTAACTAACTTAAATGAAACTATGAAAAAATTTTGGTTATTGTTTGCGGGTATTTTGCTCGTAACGGCAATTACCCCCCCCCTCGGATTTGCCCAGAACGGTAAATACGAGGTTAAGGGAGTCGTAGTGGACGCTCAGGGCGTACCTGTCGTAGGTGCGACCGTCTACGAAAAGGGTTCCGCCAACGGAACCACGACCGCTCTCGACGGTTCGTACGTCATCGGCGTAACGAATGACAAGGCGGTCATCGAGTTCAGTTTTATGGGCTATAAGACCGTCGAACTCGTGGCTTCGTCGTCGACGCTCAACCGCGTCGTCATGGAGGAGGACGCAATGGCACTCGAAGACGTGCTGGTCATCGGTTACGGTACGGTGAAGAAGACCGACGCGACGGGTTCGATTTCGACCATCAAGGCCGACCAAATCAACAAGGGCTTCATCTCGTCGCCGACCGAACTCATGCGCGGCAAGAGCGCGGGTATCGTCGTTACTTCGGGCGACGGTGCGCCGGGTTCGGCTTCGACAATCCGCGTGCGCGGAGGTTCGTCGCTCAAAGCGTCCAATGACCCTCTGGTCGTTATCGACGGTCTGCCGGTTGCCAATACCACGGTAGCAGGCGTGGGTGACCCGCTCTCGACCGTCAATCCGAGCGACATCGAGTCGTTCACCGTGTTGAAGGATGCTTCGGCGACCGCCATCTACGGTTCGCGTGCGTCCAACGGTGTCATCATCATCACTACCAAGAAGGGCAGCAAGCACGAAACGGGCGTACCGCGCGTGTCGCTCGACTTCACCACTTCGGTCGCAACCAATACCAAATACGTGGACGTGCTGACGGGTGACGAGATGCGCGACGCTATCCGCAACTGGGCTGCCGACGGCGAGAACAGCGAAGCCTACAAGGCTCTCGGCAACGCCAACACCAACTGGCAGAAGGAGATTTACCGCACGGCGGTAAGTTACGACCTCAACGCCTCGATTACGGGCAACATCGGCATGGGCAAGCACAACTACATGCCGTACCGCGTGGGCGTAGGCTACATGAATCAGGACGGTGTGCTTAAAACTTCGAACATGGAGCGCGAAACCGTGTCGCTCAACCTCAATCCGGTATTGCTCGACGAGCATCTCAACATCAATCTCAACGGCAAGTTCATGAACGCCGACAACCGCTTCGCCAACAAAGGGGCTATCGGCGATGCCGTGCGCTACGACCCGACGCAGCCGATTTACGACGAGAACGGTCTGAACGGCTACTACTGGTGGAACAACGGCAAGGGTACGCCGACTGTGGACAACTGCAACACGATGGCGAACCTCAACCCTGTTGCCGAACTGTTCGACAATATCGACGTCGCCAACTCCAAGCGTTTCGTGGGCAATGCGCAGATTCAGTACAAAATCCACGGTCTGGAAGATTTGAGCCTCAACCTCAACCTCGGTATGGACTACGTGAAGGGTAAGGGTACTCAGGACGTCGCTACCGGTTCGGAGCAGTCGATGCACGACAAGCAGCAGCAGGGTTCGGGCTACCACAAGGACTACACGCAGGACCGCATGGACCAGACGTTGGAGGCTTACCTCAACTACGCCAAGACCATCAACAAGCACTCGTTCGGCATCATGGCGGGTTATTCGTGGCAGCACTTCCACACCAAGAACTTCGAGCAGATATACTCCGCCGAGGATAACGAGGTGTTCATCAAGAATCCGCTCCTGAACAAGACCGAGAACTTCCTCGTGTCGTTCTTCGGACGCGCCAATTACAGTTACGACGACCGCTACATGGTTACCGCAACCGTCCGTTACGACGGTACGTCGCGTTTCAAGAACAACAAGTGGGGTCTGTTCCCTTCGGTCGCTCTCGGCTGGAACATCGCCCGCGAGGCGTTCCTGCGCGACAGCGAGGTTCTCTCGGCTCTGAAACTCCGTTTGAGTTGGGGTCAGACCGGTCAGCAGGATGTCGGCAGCGACTATCCTTCCATCGCGACCTACATGCTCAACACCGACGCCAGCCAGTATATCTTCGGCAATACGGCTATCGCACCTATCAAGCCTCAGGGCTACAACGAGGATTTGAAGTGGGAGACCACGACAACCTATAACGCCGGTCTCGACTACGGATTCCTCAACGGACGCATCTACGGTTCCATCGACTACTACTACCGCAAGACCACCGACCTGCTCAACTGGACTCCGGTAGCCGCAGGTTCCAACCTGACGAACTATCTCAACGCCAACATCGGTACGCTCGTCAATCAGGGTGTCGAATTCGACATCAACGCCGTTGCGATACAGAACAAGGACTGGTACTGGAACATCGGCTTCAACGTGGCATACAACAAGAACAAGGTTACGAAGATGACGACCAACGACTCTCCGGAGTATACGGGCGTCGGTACCGGCGACATTTCCGGCGGTACGGGCAACAAAATCCAGCGTTTCATGTTCGGATATCCGGTGAACACATTCTATGTCTACCAGCAGATTTACGACGAGGCGGGCAACCCTATCGAGGGTGCTTACGTCGACCGCAACGAGGACGGCAAAGTAGACGAGAAGGATATGTACTACTGCAAGAAGGCCGCTCCCGACGTAACGTTCGGTTTCAACACGCAGCTGTCGTGGAAGAACCTCACGCTGTCGGTTTCGGCTCACGCCAACCTCGGCAACTGGGTCTACAACAACGTGAAGTCGAACGGCGAACTGCTCTCCGACCTCTACACCAACAACTTCGTGTCGAACCGCGTGTCGTCGGCTCTGAAAACCAACTTCGCGGGCAATGCGCAGTACTTCTCCGACTACTATCTCGAAAACGCTTCGTTCCTCAAACTCGACAACATCACGTTGAGTTACTACATCGACCTCTGCAAGTGCAGGAAACTCGACCGCAAACTGGGACTGAACGTCTTCGCGACGGTACAGAACGTGGCTACGTGGACCAAGTACAGCGGTCTCGACCCGGAGGTGTTCTCGGGAATCGACAACAACATGTATCCGCGTCCGCGCACCTATATCGTCGGTGTCAAATTCAATTTCTAACGGCGGATGGTTTAACGCTTAAAAACGATTCAGATTATGAAAAGATATAAAGTAATGTTGATGACTCTCGCCGCCGCGTTCTCGCTGGGGCTGAGTTCGTGCGTGAACGATTTGGACGTCGAGCCTATCGACCCGAGCATCACGCTTCCGGAGGATGTGCTCGACAGCGAGTACGCCTACCTTCAAGTTCTTGCCAAGTGCTATCAGGGTCTCTCCTGCTCGGCATCGAAAGGTCCCGACTCCGACCCCGACATCAGCGGTGTCGACGGCGGTTACGGACAGTACGTGCGCGCACTGTTCCAGTTGCAGGAGTATACGACCGACGAAGCGGCGGTAGCGTGGAATGACGGCAACATCTACGACCTCCACAATCTCTGTTGGAATCCGTCGAACGAGTTCGTCATGGCTATGTATGCCCGCATCTATTTCCAGATTGGTCTTTGCAACGAGTTGATTCGCAAGGTGAACCAGAATCCGGCAGGTCTTTCGGAGGACGATTTCCCGATTTCGTCGCGCGAGCAGATTAAAGCCGAGGCGCGTGCGCTGCGTGCTTTGAGTTACTATCACGCAATCGACATGTTCGGCAATGTTCCGCTGTCGCTCGAAGACGGCAAAATCGGTTCGGAAGGACCATCGCAGGTTTCGCGTGCCGCGCTGTTCGCATGGCTCGAAACCGAACTCAAAGATTTGGTCGACGGCACGGCTCTGCCGGAGGTCGGACGCAACGAGTACGGTCGCTGCGACAAGGGTCTTGCCCGCATGCTGCTTGCCAAACTCTATCTCAACGCCGAAGTCTATACGGGCGAAGCCAAATGGACCGAATGTGCGGCAGTCTGCTCGGATTTGATGAGAGACTATCAGTTGCACACCGTTGCCGCAGGCGACAAGTTCACTCCTTATCAGGAACTCTTCTGCGCCGACAACCACCGCTTCACGAAGACTTCGACCTATCTGGGCGACGAAATCATTTTCGCCGTGCAGCAGGACGGCATCCTCGTGCGCTCGTACGGCTGCACCAACTTCATCATCTTCGCTCCTGCGGGCGGCAACATGGATTGCGAGCAACTCGGCATCTCGTCGGGCTGGGGCGGCGTTTCGTGTCCGTCTCAACTCTCGAAACTCTTTGCCGACGGCGACGCGCGCAAACTCTTCCACACCGAGTACGGTATCGACATGAAACAGTTGATGTCCTCCGACGGTTCGGCTTTCGATCGTCCTGATTCGGGCTGGAAATCGATGAAATTCAAGAATATCAATATCGACGGTTCTGCCGGTCAGCACACGGGATTCGTGGATACCGACTTCCCTATGTTCCGTCTGGCTGACGTATACCTGATGTACGCCGAGTGCAAGTGCCGTGCTGCGGGCGGAGGTTCGTATTCCAACACCGACGGTTTGCAGCAACTCAACGACGTCCGCATGCGTGCGGGTCTGTCGCCGCTGGCAACCTACAAACTCGACGACATTCTGGACGAGCGCGCCCGCGAACTCTACTTCGAGTGCCACCGCCGTACCGACCTGATACGTTTCGGCAAGTTCACGTCGGGTTCGTACCTGTGGGACTGGAAAGGCGGCGTATACGAGGGTCGCGGCGTGGAGGACAAGTTCAATCTGTTCCCGATTCCGACCGACGACACGAACTCGAACGACAAACTCAACCAGAACCCGGGATATTAACAGTATAAATAAAGTAAAAACACTTCGGACATGAAAAAGTTGTTAAATATATTGACGATTGCGGCGGCAGCGACTGCTATGGTTGCCTGCACGACGGACCTCGATGACGTGAAGGTCGACCCGTCGAATGTGGTGCTGCCGACTATCGCCGTTCCGTCGACGGTAGACCTCGGTTCCCAGGCGGCAACGGTCGAATTCGACTATACCCCTATCGACTACGGCTTCTCGGCTGCGGTCAAATATACTCTCCATATCGAAATGACGGACAGCCAGAAGCAACTCGCTCTGGACGTCAAGACCGCCGACGGCAAGTTCCAAATCGACCGTTTCGCGATGAACAACGCCCTGATAGGCGCGGGTGCGGCTCCTGCCGCCGCTTCGAACGCACGCATGTGGGTCGAGGCGGGAATGGTGAACGACAAGAACGTGGTCATCGCTTCGACGGTTTACGAATCCGAGAAGGTTGATACGAAGTTCGTACCTTACGTATGGTCGGTCAAGGGCATCCTGACTGCTGACGGCGCGGAGACAATCGTGGACATGAAGGAGACGGCTGCCGACCAGTGGCTCGCCGAGAAGACTCCGGTCTACGGTACGTTCAAGTTCGTCTACAACCATAAGGACGCAGGCGCACTGGGCGGCACGTTCGCCGAATTGAAGACGGATTTCGACGTTTCGACCTCGGGCGCAGCCATCGAGATTGCCGAATCCGACGATTTCAAACTCGGCGACATGCTCAACATCCGTCTGAACACCTCCACCAACGTGGCGAGCGTTTCGGTTCCCGACATCTGTTGGAGCCTTATCGGCGTGAACGGCGACTGGAACAAGGATGTCGATATGATAGAGGCTCTGGACGGCGTGTGGATGAGTCCGGTAACCGAAATGGAGGGCAACTTCAAACTGCGCTACGCAGCGGGCTGGGACATCAACCGCGGTGGTGCGATGACCGAACTCGGACGTCTGTTCGCAGGCGTTGCGGGCGGCGACAACATCGCTCTGCCGAAGAAGGCTAAATATCAGGTCGTATACTACGAGGAACTCGACAAGATTGCCATTACGGAGGTTCGCGCCGAGGATGGTTGGAGCCTTATCGGAGGTACGGTGATGAACAATACCGACTGGACGGCGGACTTCTGCATGACGCAGGCTGCCGACGGCAAGTGGTTTATCGACAACGTGTTCGTTGATGGTAACTTCAAGATTCGTTTCGCTTGCGACTGGGGCGTGAACCGTGGCGGCAAGTTCGTCGATTTGGATGCTGCGTTCACTGTCGAACCTGAGGGCAGCAACATCTCGCTCTACAAGAACTTCTACAATGTGGTTTACGACCCTGCTGCCGAGACCATTACTGTATCGGCTGGCGAAAGTTACGTTGCGGGGGCAATCGAATATCCGACCGAAATCGGTCTGACCGGCAATTTCTCGGGCTATTCGTGGAGTCCGGATGCAGCACCGAAGTACGAGATGGACAAATACTCGGGCATCGCGACGGGCTACGTGTCGATGGTGAATGCGGCTGGCGTCGAGTTCAAGGTAACCTATGGCGGCAACTGGGTTTCGGGCAAGGTCGCTTCGACCGAAGGTGCCGACACGACGTTCTCGCTCAACGAGGGCGACAACATGACCCTCGCCGACGGCGGCTACTTCTTCACGGTCAATCTCGCCGAGCAGAAAGCGGTGTTCCATAAGTTCGAGACTGTCGGTATCATCGGCAGTGCGACCGAGGGCGGCTGGGCTTCCGATACGCTGCTGACGCTCGACCCTGCCACGGGTCTGTTCAGCACGACTACGACGTTTGCGGACGGCGTATTCAAGGTGCGTTTCGACGGCGGTTGGGATTACAATCTCGGCGGTTCGCTCGACAACATGGTTCACAACGGCAGCGATATTACCGTCGAGGCAGGAACCTACGAGGTCGTTCTCGACATGACCAAACAACCTATAACGGTTACTCTCAACAAGAAATAACCGGTCTTTCATTCAGAGTAGGCAGACTGCGACAGGTCTGCCTACTCCTATGCGCAGGCGTCCCTGCGACCGCCGCGCCTTAACCGACTTTAAGGTCGTTAAAGCCCTTAAAGTTCCTAACGACCCTAATGACTTTTATTATGAAAAGACTTCTTCTCTGTGCCGCCCTCGTGTTTTTCGCTTTCGCGTGCGGCAAGGACGAAACGGGCAGCCGGTCGCAAGGCGGCGGCGAAGGCGACCTGACGAACTATACCGTGCAGAAAGCCGCTCCCGACGAATGGGACGGCGTGAAACGCTCGGCGACGACCTACCAACTGCTCGTCTACTCGTTCGCCGACTCCGACGGCGACGGCATGGGCGATTTCCGCGGCATCATGCAGAAACTCGACTATATCGAGTCGCTCGGCGCGACGGCATTGTGGCTTTCGCCGATTCATCCCGCCGATTCGTACCACGGCTACGACGTCATCGACTATACGGCTGTCAATCCGGCATACGGCACGATGGCTGATTTCGAGGCTCTCGTCGCTGCGGCTCACGAACGCGGTATCAGAATATACCTCGATTACGTGCTGAACCATACGGGCAAGAGCCACCCGTGGTTCCTGAACGCCGTGAAATCGACCGACAGCGAGTACCGCGACTACTATATCTTCTCGCTCGACCCGCAGGCGGACGTCAAGGCGGGGCGCATACCGATGCTTACCGACCGTGCGTACAACTCCGGCGAATGGTTCGACGTGCCGACTTCGGAAGAGGGCGTTGCGAGCCGCCGACTGAAATTCTCGCTCGCATGGGGCAGCCGTCCGACGGTTACCGTTACCGAGAGCGACACTGTGGACGCGCCCAATCCCGATACCTCGACCGCCAATGCCAAATATCTCTATTTCGGCGACGGCGAATGCCTGAAATTTTACGACAAGGGCGACTCGAAATACGAACTGAACGTCGATTTCCGCAGTTCGTGGGGATTCCTCGTCCGCACCTCGACCACCACGTGGGACGGAGGCACGAAGTTCGGCGCACCCGCTTCGGCGGGCAAACTCGCCCTCGGCATACCGTTCGTTCTGACGTCTGACGGCGCGGACAATGTCGTTCCCGACTGGATAGAGGTGTGGAAATTCCACTCCAACTTCTATACGGAGTACATGCCCGACGTCAATTACGGCGCGATAGCGTCGTTCCGCGAGTCGCCGACCTACAAGGCGATGGTCGAGTCTGCGAAAGGGTGGATAGACCGCGGCGTGGACGGATTCCGCCTCGATGCCGTGCGCCACATCTATCATGATACGGCATCCTCCGAGAATCCGACGTTCCTCAACGGATTCTACACCGATTTGAACGCATATTTCAAGCAGTCGCACCCCGACCGCGAACTCTATATGGTCGGCGAGGTGTTCGCCGAAGCGGACGAGGTCGCGCCTTACTATGCGGGACTGCCTGCGCTGTTCGAGTTCTCGTTCTGGAACCGTCTGTCGTGGGCTATCAACAACGCTACGGGCTGTTATTTCGTGAAGGACATACTTTCGTATCAGCAACTCTATGCACGTTACCGTGCCGATTATATCGAGCCGACCAAACTCTCGAACCACGACGAGGAGCGCACACGCACCGTACTCGGCACGACGCTCGACAAAGCCAAGTCGGCGGCGGCTGTCCTGCTGACGGCTGCGGGCGAACCGTATGTCTACTACGGCGAGGAGTTGGGCTACGTAGGCTCCAAATCGCGCGGCGACGAGTATGTCCGCAACCCGATGAAGTGGGACGACTCGTTCACGACGAAATTCATGGACAAGCAGGATTCGGGCATGATGTCGGTCTACGACGTAACGCGCCAGAGCGGCGACGACGCATCGATACTGAACGTCTACCGCCAGTTCGGTCGCCTGCGCCATACCTATCCGTCGATGGCTTCGGGCGCGATGCTCCGCCACGACGTCTACAACGAGACCAATACCGAGTTCAAGCAGATTGCCGCATGGTATCGCGAGTCGGACGGTGAACGGATGCTGGTACTTCACAATCTGTCCGGTACGCAGACGGTGCTGACGCTCGACGACGACATCGACAAGTGTGTCGCCGTCATGAACAAGGTAGACCGCCGTGTGCGCGACGGGGTAACGAATGTGCGCATGAGCGGCTATTCGAGCGTCGTCTTCAAACTGAAATAACCTTAATTAAAGTCCTTAACGACTTTAAAGACCTTAAAGACTTTATTTGTATGGAAAAACTGCTGACCGTATTGTCTGCCGCCGCGCTGCTCGCCGGATGCGCCGACAAACAGACGTGCCGCACGGCACATCCCGAATGGACGTATAATTCGGTGGTTTACGAGATGAATGTACGCCAGAGTACGGCTGAGGGTACTTTCGCCGCCGCCGAGGAGCGGTTGCCCGAACTGCGCGACTTGGGCGTGGACATAGTGTGGCTCATGCCGATTCATCCTATCGGCGAGAAGGGTCGCAAAGGCTCGCTCGGCTCCTATTATGCCATCCGCGACTACTATGCCGTCAATCCCGAGTTCGGCACGATGGCTGATTTCGAACATTTCCTCGCCGCGGCGCACTCGCTCGGACTGCGCGTGATTCTCGACTGCGTCGCCAACCACACTTCGCCCGATGCGGCGTGGGTGGACGAGAAGCCGAAGGATTGGTATATCCGCGATTCGCTCGGCAATACCGTCGTCGAGTACGACTGGACCGACATCGCGAAACTCAACTATGCGAATGCCGACCTGCGCAAGGAGATGAAGCGTATGCTGCGCTACTGGGTCGATAAGGGCGTGGACGGATTCCGCTGCGATATGGCGATGCTTGTGCCGACCGACTTTTGGAACGATGCCTTCGCCGAAATCCGCGCGGTGAACCCCGAGTTGTATCTGCTCGCCGAGGGCGAACGCCCCGACCTGCATACGGAGGCGGGATTCGATGCCTCGTATACGTGGGAACTGCACCACCTGATGAACGACGTCGCGCAGGGCAAGAAGACGGCTGCCGACATCGTCGGTTACGTCGCTCGCGATGCCGAACAGTCGCCGCGCGAGGCGTTCCGACTGATGTTCACGTCGAACCACGACGAAAATTCGTGGGCGGGAACGGAGTTCGAGCGTATGGGCGATGCCGCCGAGGTGATGGCGGTGCTGACATATCTGCTGCCTAACGGACAACCGCTTATCTATACGGGTCAGGAGTTCGGTTTCAACCGCCGTTTCGCATTCTTCGACAAGGACTGCCTCGACGACCGCACTCCGAACGGCTTCACCGAATTTTACCGCCGCATGAACGCCCTGCGCCATGACAATCCGGCACTGGATGCGGGCGAAGCGGGCGCGCCGATGCGCCTGCTGCCGCACGACGATGCCGAGCGTCTGCTCGCGTTCGTCCGCGAGAACGGGGACAACTCCGTGGTCGCGCTGCTCAATCTCTCTCCCGAAACCGTCGTCGCGAAACCCGATTTCACGGGCGCGGAGGGCGAATACACCGATTTCGCGACGGGAGAACGCCGCACGGTAAGCGTCGGCGACGAGTACGAAATGAAAGGCTGGTCATACATAATTCTTACACGATGAAACGATTTGCAATCATATTCTGTGCGACGGTGCTGGCGGCTGCCTGCACCTCGCCGCGTATCGACCTCGCGTCGGTAGCCGATGCCGGCGACCGCATCGACCGCGTGGAACCGCTGTCATGGTGGGTGGGTATGGAGACTCCGCTCCAACTCATGGTCTACGGAAAGGGAATCTCCGAATGCGATGTCGCCGTTGCGGGCGGCGATGCGAAAATTACGGGCGTGCATAAAGCCGACAGCCCCGACTATCTGTTCGTGGACGTGGCTGTTTCGCCGCGCGCCGAGGCGGGGACATACTATCTGGTCTTCTCGCGCGACGGGGAGCGGTTCAAGTATGCCTACGAAATAGCCGGACGCCGCGAGGATTCGCGCGACAGAGGCAGTTTCACGACCGCCGACATGATATATCTGCTCATGCCCGACCGTTTCGCCAACGGCGACGAGAGCAACGATACCTGCGCCGAGACGAAAGAACCGTGCGCGCGCAGCGAATATTTCGGTCGCCACGGCGGCGACATCGCGGGTATGGATGCTCATCTCGACTACATCGCCGACCTCGGCGCGACCGCCGTATGGGCGACACCGCTGCTTCTCGACGACGACCCCGACGGCTCGTACCACGGCTACGCATGCGCCGACTACTACAATATCGACCCGCGCTTCGGTTCGAACGGGCAGTACCGCGATTTCGTTCGCAATGCCCATTCGCGCGGACTGAAAGTGATAATGGACGTTGTGCCAAACCACTGCGGTATCGGTCATTGGTGGCTCGACAACCTGCCGTTCGAGGATTGGATTCACCGGTTCGACGAGTATACGCCGTCGAACATCGCGTTCTCGACCAACATGGACATCAACGCTTCGAAACGCGACCTGATGTTGCAGGAGAGCGGCTGGTTCGTGCCGACGATGCCCGACATGAACCTCGACAACGACTTCGTGCGCCGCTATTTCGAGCAGTGGGCGGTATGGTGGATAGAGTACGCCGACCTGGACGGTCTGCGCGTCGATACCTATCCGTACAACGAGAAGATGCCGATGAGCGAGTGGTGCGCTGCGGTGCGCCGCGAGTATCCGAACATCAATATCGTCGGCGAGTGCTGGACCTCGTCGATTCCTCAACTCGCCTACTGGCAGGGCGGCAACGCCAACAAGGACGGCTTCGATTCGCACCTGCCGTCGATAATGGACTTCCCGCTGCGCGAGGCGGTCTGCAAGGCGATGAACGAGGACAAGCCGAACTGGGGCGAGGGCATGACGCGTGTCTACGACTGCGTGTCGCACGATTTCGTCTACCACGACCTCTCGAACATGCTTATTTTCTTCGCCAATCACGATACCGACCGTATCGCCGACGTGGTGAACGGCAATCCGCGCCGCATGAAACTGACTATGGCTATGCTCGCCACGATGCGCGGCATACCCCAGATATTCTCGGGCGATGAGATGATGTTCCGCTCGAAAGACCTTTCGCAGGGACACGGCGGACTGCGTGTCGACTTCCCCGGCGGCTGGCGCGGCGACAAGGTCGATTTGTTCGACCCTGCGCAGCGCGACGAAGTGCAGCGCGACGTGTTCGACTATACCCGCGGTCTGTTCCGATGGCGCAAGGACAAGACGGTGATTCACTCGGGACGCACGATGCACTTCCTTTCGCGCGACAATACGTATGCCTATTTCCGCTACGACGACAGCGACGCGGTGTTCGTGTTCATCAACAACGCTCCCGAACCGCGCTGCGTGCCGTGGTCGAACTATGCCGAAATCGCCGCTTCGCTCCGCGACGGACGCATCGTGCCGACGGGCGAAACATGCACGGTGGACGACTCGACGGTCGTCGCTCCGCAGAGCGCGCTGATAGTCGAATTCAAGCGATAGCATAAGCAGTCCTTAAAGACCTTAACGACCTTAAAGTCTTTAAGGACTTTATTTCAACAACCGAAAAAACTCTATAACCGATGAACTTCAAAAGATTACTTTCCGTTGCGGCTGCCGCGGTACTCTCCGTTTCCGTGTCGGCGCAGTCGCTCCGCTCGCCCGACGGCAATCTGGAACTGCGATTCGCGATAGCCGAAGGCGGCGTGCCTACCTATTCGCTGTCATACAAGGACAGAGAGGTCGTTCGTCCGAGTGCGCTCGGATTCGAATTCGTCGAGGACGCCTACGCGACGTTCGGCGACTTTAACAGCAAGCGCGAGAAGAACGTGTTCCCGATGAACCGCGGATTCGTGTCGCTCGGCTCGGAGCAGTCGTCGTTCGACGAGACGTGGGCTCCCGTTTGGGGCGAGAATGCCGAGATTCGCAACCACTATAACGAAATGCTCGTTCGCCTGCGCCGCGACGACCGCGGTTATCTGATGAATATCCGCTTCCGCCTCTACGACGACGGCATGGGTCTGCGCTACGAGTTCCCCGAGCAGCAGGATTTGACATATTTCGTGATTGCCGAGGAGCGCACGCAATTCGCCATGACGGGCGACCACACGGCGTACTGGATTGCGGGCGACTACGACACGCAGGAGTACGACTATACGGTTTCGCGCCTGTCCGAAATCCGCTCGCTGCTGCCGAAAGCCGTCTGCGGCAACTCGTCGCAACAGATTTTCTCGCCTACGGGCGTGCAGACCGCGCTGCAACTCAAAACCGATGACGGTCTCTATCTCAATATCCACGAGGCGGCACTGGTCGATTACTCGTGCATGCACCTCGACTTGGACGACCGCAATTTCGTGTTCACCTCGCATCTGACGCCCGATGCGCAGGGCTACAAGGGCTGGATGCAGGCTCCGTGCCACACTCCGTGGCGTTCGGTTACCGTTACCGACAACGCCTGCGACATGCTCGCGTCCAATCTGACGCTCAACCTCAACGACCCGTGCGCGTTGGAGGATACGTCGTGGATTAAGCCGGTGAAATATGTCGGCGTGTGGTGGGAGATGATTTCGGGCAAGAGCGACTGGGCGTATACCGCCGAGTATCCTGCCGTGCAGTTGGGCGTTACCGACTACGCGAATGCGAAGCCGTCGGGTCGCCATGCCGCCAACAATGCCAATGTCCGCCGCTATATCGACTTCGCCGCCGAACACGGCTTCGACCAGGTGCTGGTCGAGGGCTGGAACATCGGCTGGGAGGACTGGGCAGGCAAGAAGAAGGACTACGTGTTCGACTTCGTTACGCCGTATCCCGATTTCGACATCGCGGCTCTCAACGAGTATGCGCAGTCGAAGGGCGTGCGTCTGATGATGCACCACGAGACGTCGTCGTCCGTCCGCAACTACGAACGCCACATGGAGAAGGCGTATTCGCTGATGAACCGCTACGGCTACAATGCCGTCAAGAGCGGCTACGTGGGCGACATCGTGCCGCGCGGCGAACACCACTACGGACAGTGGATGGTGAACCACTATCTCTACGCCGTCAGGGAGGCTGCCAAACACCGTGTGATGGTCAATGCCCATGAGGCTGTGCGCCCTACGGGTCTGTGCCGCACATATCCCAACCTTATCGGCAACGAATCCGCCCGCGGTACGGAGTACCAGGCGTTCGGCGGCACGAAACCGCACCACGTTACGATTCTGCCGTTCACGCGATTGAAGGGAGGACCTATGGACTATACGCCGGGCATCTTCGAGATGGACGTTACGAAGGTGAGCAACGGCAACAAGGTGTCGTGGGTGAATGCGACGATATGCAACCAACTCGCGCTCTACGTTACGATGTACTCGCCGTTGCAGATGGCAGCCGACCTGCCCGAGCATTACGAGCGTTACGCCGATGCGTTCCGGTTCATCAAGGATGTCGCGGTCGATTGGCGCCGGAGCCGTTATCTCGCAGCCGAACCGGGCGAATATATCGTTGCGGCGCGTCAGGCAAAGGAGAGCGGCGACTGGTTCGTCGGCGGCGTAACCAATGAGGAGCGGCGCACGATGCCGGTGGCACTCGATTTCCTCGACCCGTCCAAGAGTTATGTCGCGACGCTCTATGCCGATTCGGCTGATGCCGACTACAAGACCAAGCCCGACGGCTACGTCATCACGAGCGGTAAGGTCGATTCGCGCAGCGTGCTTAAAATCGCCATGGCTCGCGGCGGCGGCTTCGCAATCTCGATTCGCGAGGCGACCGATGCCGACAGGAAACTGAAACGCTTGCGGTAATATGCCGCGCGGCTTTAACGACATTAAAGTCCTTAAAGTCCTTAATGAGACAATCGGGCTGCCCATGCGGGCAGCCCGATTACTTTACAGTGTCGCAGCCGTTTACAGTTCGTCCGGCATCGCGACCTTCTTGCCCGTCGCGCGGACGGTCGGCATCGGGGCGTTCCAGTTGCGGAGTTTCTCGCCCAGCGACGACGCCATCTCCTTCACCCTTTCTGGATATTTGGCTGCGAGGTCGTTATGCTCGCCGATGTCCTCGCGCAGGTTGTAGAGTTCGAGTTCGGAGGTGTGCATGCGGTAGACGAGTTTCCAGTCGCCCTTTCGTATCGCGCTCATGAAATCGATGTCCTCCTGGTCCTCGAATCGGAGTTGGTGCGGGTAGTGGAACACGATTTCGCGCTCGGGGTCGATGTCCGTAACCGATTTAGGCAGCACGTATGCGTTAGCCTCTTTCTGATTGGTAATCTCACCGCGCTTCATCGCCTTCTCGACCGCTTTCGAGCCTGCGGTAACGAGGCGCACGATGCTCTCGCCGTCGGTCGTCTGTACGGTTTCGTAACTCTTTACGCCCGCGAGTTCGAGCAGGGTAGGGAAGAAATCCTCGGTCGATACGGGAGTGTTGATGCGCGTTCCCGCACTGATTCTGTCTTTCCAGTAGAACATCAGCGGTACGCGTATTCCGCCTTCGTAGACGGAGCCTTTGCCCTCGCGCAGCGGCAGGTTTTGGGTGTGCAGTTCGCCGCCCTTCTCGCCGCCGACGCTGTGTCCGCCGTTATCGGAGTAGAATATCAGTACGGTGTTGTCGGCAATGCCCTTCTCCTCCAAGAAGTCGAGTACGTCGCCGAGGCTCTTGTCCATGCCCTCGACCATCGAGGCGTAGCGTGCCTGTCCCTCGTCCATGCCTGCGTCGAGATATTTCTGTATGAACCGCTTGTCGCGTTGGATAGGCGTGTGGTTGGAGTAGTGCGCGAAGTAGAGGAAGAACGGCTGTTTCTGACGTATCGGATGTTCGAGCGTGCGCAGAGCCATGCGCGTCATCGCCTCGGTCAGGTGAATCTCCGTTCCGTAATATTGAGCCATGTTCTGTACCGAACCGTAGTCGCCCTTGTAAGGCAGGTTGCCGAAATTCTCCTCTGGCAGATAACTCTTGGGGTGTCCGTTGCTCGAACCTGCGATGTTCACTACGAAGCCCATGTTGTACGGATTCGAACCCGGAGTTCCGGCAGGTCCCCAGTGCGCCTTGCCGACATGAATCGTGTGGTAGCCCGCATTGCGGAGCAGTTCGGGCAGCGGCGTGGCGTAGAGAGTGTGGTTGAGACCGTAGATTTCGCTCTCGTCTTTGAGCGAAACGGGACACAACGCGTTGTGGTTCCATTCGGGATGGGCGAAAATGTCGTTGAGGTTCTCGTTGGTCGAACCCGGGTGTCCGCCTATGGCGTCGGGAACGATGTCCTTGTAGAGCGAGATGAACGAGGTGATGCCCATGTGCGCCGAGTTCATGCCCGTCATCAGACATGTCCGCGTCGGGGTCGATACCGAGCAGGCGTAGGCGTTGGTCATCATGACGCCCATTTTCGCCAGACGCTCCATGTTAGGAGTGTGGAAGCGCATGTTGTTGGGGTATGCCTCCTCTCCGAAGGCGAGCGATGTCTCGGTCCAGCCGAAATCGTCCACCAGAAAGAACAGGATGTTCGGGCGTTGCTTGGCATCGGCATTCTGAGCCATCGCCAGCGGTGCGAGCATCGTCAGCCCGCACAGGGTTTTGTCGAGATGTTTCATGCAGTAAGTTTTAAGTCGTAGTCAAAAGTACGAAAAATATTCGTATCTTTAACTTCGTTTTAGATACTATCGTTCGGCAAAGTCAAAATAAATTTTGCTTTGCTCTCACTTATCCGTATCTTTAACTTCGTTTTAGATACTCCCGCTCGGGAATGCTCAAATAAATTTGGCATTCCGCTCGCTTATCCGTATCTTTGTATTAGCCTAAAATAATTATCGATGAAAAAACTTCTCGTTATCGCGGCGTTCGTCGCCGCTGCCGTGTCCGCCGCAGCGCAGAGCCGCGCGGAACGTATCCTGCGGGAGTTGCGCGACCCGCAGTCGAACTATGTCGCCGTCATTTCGCATCGCGGCGACTGGCGCAACTATCCCGAAAACTCGCTCGAAGCCCTCGAATCGGCTATCCGCATGGGTGTCGACATCGTCGAAATCGATGTCCACCGCACTGCCGACGGCGTACTGGTCGTTTGCCACGACAAGACCATAAACCGCACCACGAGCGGCAAGGGCAAGATAGCCGAGATTACCTACGACTCGATTAGCCGCTGCTGCCTGCGCTCGGGACACAACATAAAGATGCCGAAATACCACATGCCGACTCTCGCCGAGGCTCTTGACCTCTGCCGCGACCGCGTGATGATAAATATCGACAAGGGCTACGACTACTACGACCAGATTCTGCCTATGCTCGTTGAACGCAACATGGTAGATCAGGTGATTATCAAGGACAAGAAGTCGGCTGCTGCGGTGGCGAAGCGTTTCGCCAAGTACGACCGCAACATGATTTACATGCCGATTATCAACTACTTCGCGTCGCGCTGGGAAAAACACAGCGACTTGTTCGACGGCTACCTCGCGAGCGACATCCGCCCGATAGGATACGAGATATGTTGGGACGGCACGCTCGACGGCGAGGAGGAGGTGTTCGCCCGCGTGCTGAAATCGGGTTCGCGTCTCTGGATAAACACGCTCTGGGACTCGCTCTGCGGCGGCGAACAGAACGGATTGGAGGACGACCGCGCGGCGAAGGACCCCGACGCCGTCTACGGCAAGGTATTGTCGCTGGGCGCATCGATGATTCAGACCGACCGTCCTGCACTGCTCATAAATTACCTCACGGCGAAAGGTCGCCATACTCTCGAATAACGTATCATGGGACTTTTCTCCTCCATATCGCGTTTCTACGCTATCAGCGCGCCGTCGGAACATACGGTTGACGCCGAATCCGCCGAGGGTCGCCGCTACTACCGCCGTCTGGCGATGCAGTCGTTCATTGCCGCTACGTTCGGTTACAGCCTCTATTACGTATGCCGCACGAGCCTCAACGTGATGAAGAAACCGATTCTCGACAGCGGACTGCTCGACACGACGCAACTCGGAATCATCGGCTCGACGCTGCTGTTCGCATACGCCGCCGGCAAGTTCGTGAACGGATTCATCTGCGACTACTGCAACATAAAACGGTTCATGGCGACGGGACTTCTCGTGTCTTTGTTCGCCAACCTCATCATGGGTCTGACGGGATTCGCGAGTTCGATGGTCTCGCTCTCCTCGGGCGTCGTTTTCGTCGTCTTCGCGATTATGTGGGGCATCAATGGCTGGGCGCAGTCGATGGGCGCGCCGCCGGCGATAATCTCGCTTTCGCGCTGGTTCCCGCTTTCGCGCCGCGGCACGTTCTACGGCTTCTTCTCGGCGAGCCACAATCTCGGCGAATTCTTCTCGTTCCTGTTCGTCGGACTGATAGTCTCGTTCGCCGGCTGGCAGTGGGGATTCGTCGGTTCGGCAGCCGCAGGGGCAATAGGTGTGCTGCTCGTATTGTTCTGGCTGCACGACACGCCCGAATCGAAGGGTCTGCCGCCTATCGAGAAACTGTCTCACGAAAAGGCGCAGACGGGCGGCGAATCGACCCGCGAACTCCAACGCCGCGTTCTCTTCATGCCTGCGGTATGGGTATTGGCGGGCGCGAGCGCGTTCATGTACATGAGCCGCTATGCAATCAACGGTTGGGGCGTACTCTATTTGCAGGAGGCTAAGGGCTATTCCGATGAGGCGGCGGTATCGATAATCTCGATAAACGCGCTGTTGGGTATCCTCGGTACGGTTTTGTCGGGCTGGTTCTCCGACACGCTGTTCCACGGCGACCGCAACAGACCGGCACTGATATTCGGCGTACTCAATTCCGTCGCCCTCGCGCTGTTCCTTTACGGCGGCAATGCGGTATGGGTAAACGTACTGGCAATGGTGCTGTTCGGCATCGCCATAGGCGTTCTGATATGTTTCCTCGGCGGACTTATGGCGGTGGACATCGTTCCGCGCAAGGTTACGGGAGCGGCATTGGGCGTAGTCGGCATGGCTTCGTATATCGCAGCCGGTATTCAGGACGTGGTGAGCGGCTGGCTTATCGACCGCAACATCGAGATTCTCGCCGACGGCACGAAACTCTACGACTTTTCGTCGGCAGCCGTATTCTGGCTCGGCGCGTCGGTGATTTCGTTCATGCTGCCGCTGCTGAACTGGAATAAGAAGGTTTCCGACAATGGCTAAAAAAATTGAAAAGACCAACGCCGCCCGCCTGCTCGACCGTGCGGGAATCGCCTACGAACTGATTCCCTACGAGGTGGACGAGAACGACCTTGCGGCGACGCATGTCGCCGAATCGCTCGGCGAGCCGATAGAGCGGGTCTATAAGACGCTCGTTCTGCGCGGCGACCGCAACGGACACTTCGTGTGCGTGGTGCAGGGCGACAGGGAGGTCGATTTGAAGGCTGCGGCGAAGGTGTCGGGCAACAAGAGTGCCGACCTGATACCGATGAAGGAGTTGCTGCCGACAACGGGATATATCCGCGGCGGATGTTCGCCGATAGGTATGAAGCGGCGTTTCCCGACATTCATCGACTCGTCGTGCGAGGCGTTCGACTATATTTATATAAGTGCGGGTGTCCGCGGCTTGCAGTTGCGCATCGCCCCGAGCGATTTGGTGCGCTTTGTCGGAGCCGAACTGGCGCAGGTGGAGCATTAAGGTAAAAAGTCCTTAAAGACTTTAAGGTCCCTAAGGACTTTAAAGAAACGCGGCGACCATTTTCAGTGGTCGCCGTGTTTGCCGTAATGTGCACGGTATTACCTCTCCTTGCGCTTCTCTATCTGACGTTTAATGGCGTCGAGCGACAAATCGACAGCCTCCTCGAATGTTTTCGCGCGCTGCTCGGTTACTATGTCGCCGCCCGGAACATGCAGTGTCGCCACTGCGACCTTGTTGCCGTTCTCGTGGTCTTTGTCCAGACGCAAAATGACGTCTGCTCCCGTCGGACGGTCTGCGAAACGCTCCAAACGCGACATCTTTTTCTCTACGAATTCTACCAACTGCTTGCCGGCATCGAATTTCACTGATTGAATCTTAACGTCCATATTACTTGATTTTTATGGTTAAGGACCGCACGCGGTCCGAAAATTCCGTATCGCTGCGCCTGTCGTAAGCGCGCCAAAACCTATTACTTATGAGGATGCGCCTTGGCGTAAACGCTCTGCAACTTGGCGATGCTGTTGTGGGTGTAGTTCTGCGTCGTTTTCAGCGACGCATGTCCCATCAACTCCTGAATGTCGCGCATGTCGGCATCGCGGTTGAGCAGATGCGTGGCGAACGTGTGGCGCAGGACGTGCGGGCTTCTGCGCCCCTGCACGTCGGCTTGGCTCAACTCCGCATCGACGATTCTCCGTATCGACGACCGCGACAGCGGCAGCCCCTTCTCCGACAGAATCAGCGTCGATACGCCGTCAATTATTATGCCCGCATTGCGCCCCGTTTCGAGATAATCCTCGATTCGCCGCCCGACCTCGGGCAGAACGGGGATTACGCGCTCCTTGTCGCCCTTGCCGCGTACTTTCAATGTTGAGTACCCGTAGGAGAAATCATCCGTCCGTATGCCGCACAACTCGGCAAGCCGTATGCCGCAACTGTAAAGCAGCGCGACTATCAGTGCGTTCCGCTGCTCGACGAAATCGTCGGTACGGCTCTGCTCTCGCAGGTTTTCGAGCACCTTCTCCATGCGCGTCTCCGGAACGAATGCCGGCAGACGGTGAGGGGTTTTGAGCGACGAGACGCGCTTGAACACGTCGCGGTCTATCTCGCCGTGCATGCGCAGGAAGCGGAAATAACTCTTCAACGACGACAGTTCGCGGTTCATCGACGCCGGTTTGATGCGGTCGTCGTCCATGCGGTGCATTATCCAGCCGTGGACATCCTCCAAATGTACTGCCGCAGGATTGAAATCCTCCGTCGGTATGCCCGCCCGTCCGCAGCACCATGCGGCGAAACTCTCCACATCGTGGCGGTAGTTGCGCACTGTCAGCGGTGAGTATCGTCGTTCCGCCGCGATATATGCGATGAAGTCGTCTATCATGCCGAATGGTACTGGTAAAATCGTTGCTGCTCGTAAACAAAGATAGCGAAAGGTTTTGAAATTTCCAATTGCGATGGGCTATTTAGACCATATTTTGTACCGTATGCAATATCGGAAGAATTTTTATTAAAATAAGTTCGCCAAACAATACACTGTAAATCAATAGTATACGATTTGTTATTAAATAAAATGATAAATTTATTGAAAATTTTTAATAAAAATCTTGCACGGTATTGTTTTTAGCCTTATCTTTGCAGTGAAGTTTTAAGGTTCATTTAGGTTAGTAGTTTTAGGTTGGTTGAGGAAATCGGCAGGTTGCGATGAAAATCGCTAAGACTCGCAAGGGGTGCTCCCTTGGAGTCGAACACCTCCGAAGACCTCATTTTTTTGCCCGTATGCGGACGACCCTAATGACTTTAAGGACCTTAAAGACTTTAAAGTCCTTAAAGAAAAAATCACCGGACGAAAATTTCGTCCGGTGATTTTTTTTCAAACGGTGCCGGTTCGCCTACCTGCGCCCCTCCTTCGCCTCGATACACTCGGTGGCGTGCGGTACGCGCATGAGGCGTGCTTTCGGAATCAGTTTGCCGGTGGTCTTGCAGATGCCGTAGGTCTTGTTCTCGATGCGGACGAGTGCCATTTCGAGATTCTTTATGAACTTCATCTGATGCGATGCCAGACGCGCACACTCCTCCTTGGAAAGCGTCGTCGCTCCCTCTTCGAGTACCTTGAACGTCGGCGATGTATCCTCTGTATCGTTGTCTCCGGAATGCGTGATTGTGGCGCACAATGATTCGTAGTCGCTGCGCGCGGATTCGAGTTTTTTGAGAATCAACGCCTTGAACTCCGCGAGTTCTTCGTCGCTGTAACGTAACTTCTCTTGCTCAGCCATAATGGGTCGATGTTAAATTCTTTGTCTGTCCGGTGTCTCCCGAACTTTCATTAAGTAAAAGTATGAATTATTTATCATAAATCCAAATCCGTATCCGTTCTTTTACTTGTCCCGCAAACGAAAAAAGGCTCTGCAATATTGCGAGAGCCTTTTTTCGATGCGTCGAAAATTTTTATCGGATTTTCGTTATCGCTATCTTCAACGGCTCGTCGTTCACATCCGAATCGACCGTGAATTCGCCTTTCGGCTCATCCTCGGTGCGGACTTCGGTAGCGAGCGTCTGCTGCCCGATGTATCCGCCGAACTCGGCTACTGCGTCCTTTACGGATTCCTTTGCTTCGATTGCGACGGAAATCTTGTCCGTTACCTCCAAGCCCGAATCCTTGCGGATATTCTGTATGCGGTTAATCAATTCGCGCGCCACACCTTCTCTCAACAGAGCCGGCGTTACGGTGATGTCGAGAGCGACCGTCAGTTTGCCTTCCGACGTTACGAGCCAGCCCGGCATGTCCTCCGACGTGATTTCGAAGTCGGCAGCCGTAACGGTTATCCGCTCGCCTCCCATGTCGAGTACGGTCGTTTCCGACTGCTCGATTTCGGCGATGCGCTCCTGCGTGAATGTCGCCGTGAGAGCCGCTATCTGCTTCATGTACTTGCCGTAGCGCGGACCGAGCGTCTTGAAGTTCGGTTTTATGCGCTTGGTGATTACGCCCGTCGTGTCGTGTATGAGTTCGAGTTCCTTGACGTTCACTTCGTTCAGAATCAGATTCTTCACCGCCTCTATGCGATGTTCGGTGTCGTTGTCGAGTACCGGAATCACGATTTTTGTCAGCGGCTGACGAACCTTGATGTTCACTTTGCGGCGCAGCGCGAGTACCATCGACGATACGCGCTGGGCGAGCGACATCATCTCTTCGAGTTCGGCATCGGTCAGCGAATTGTCGCACGTCGGGAATGTCGCCAAGTGTACCGACTCCTCGCCGTGGCGTCCGCTGACGGCATTCAGGTCGCGGAAGATGCGGTCGGAGATGAACGGCGCGAACGGTGCCGAGAGCATCGCTACCGTTTCGAGACACGTGTAGAGCGTCTGATATGCAGCGAGTTTGTCGGCATTCATCTCGCCTCCCCAGAAACGCTTGCGGTTCAGGCGGACGTACCAGTTCGAGAGATTCTCGCCGACGAAATCCTGTATCGCGCGTGCGGCAGGCGTCGGGTCGTAGTTTTCGAGCGATGCCGTTACGTCCTTGACGAGCGTGTTGAGCAGCGATATTATCCAGCGGTCGATTTCCGGACGTTCCGCTACCGGAATCTCCGTCTCCCTGCCCGTGAATCCGTCCACGTTGGCATAGAGCGCGAAGAACGAGTAGGTGTTGTAGAGCGTGCCGAAGAACTTGCGGCGCACCTCGTCCACACCCTCGACGTCGAATTTGAGGTTGTCCCACGGCTGCGAATTGGAAATCATGTACCAGCGCGTGGCGTCCGCTCCGTAGCGGTCGAGAACCTCGAACGGGTCTACGGCATTGCCCAGACGCTTCGACATCTTGTTGCCGTTCTTGTCGAGAACGAGACCGTTGGAGATGATGTTCTTGAATGCAACCTTGTCGAAGAGCATCGTCGCTATGGCGTGGAGCGTGAAGAACCAGCCCCGCGTCTGGTCTACTCCCTCGGCGATGAAATCGGCAGGGAATACGTCGCCGAACTTGTCGGCGTTCTCGAACGGATAGTGCAACTGCGCGTAAGGCATCGCACCCGAATCGAACCATACGTCTATCAGGTCGCTCTCGCGGCGCATCGGCTCGCCCTTCGACGAGACGAGGATTATCGAATCGACGTAAGGCTTGTGCAGGTCGATGTTGGCGGTCGAGTAGTTCTCCTTCGACATGTCGCCGACGCGGAAGTTCCTGTACGGATTCTCCTTCATGAAACCCGCGGCGACCGATTTCTCGATTTCGGCGAACAACTCCTCGACCGAACCTATGCATTTGAGTTCGGCGTGGTCTTCGGTAGCCCAGATAGGCAGCGGCGTACCCCAGAACCGCGAACGCGAAAGGTTCCAGTCCACCAGCCCTTCGAGCCACTTGCCGAAACGTCCCGAACCGGTCGATTCCGGCTGCCACTTGATGGTCTTGTTGAGTTCCATCATGCGCTCGCGCAACGCCGTGGTGCGGATGAACCACGAGTCGAGCGGATAGTAAAGCACCGGCTTGTCCGTGCGCCAGCAGTGCGGGTAGGAGTGGGTGTGCTTCTCTATCTTGAATACCTTGCCTTCGCCTTTGAGCATTACGGCTATATCTATGTCGAGCGTCGTGTCGCTGTCTTTGAGCGAATCGTCGTAGGCGTTCTTCACGTAACGTCCCGCCCACTCCTTGTAGGCTTCGACATCGACGTTCTCGCCGACGAACGCCGGGTCGAGGTCTTCGAGGCGGAAGAAGCGTCCCGAGCGGTCTACCATAGGGTAGTTCTTGCCCGCCGTATCGACCATGAACAGCGGTGCTATGCCTGCGGCACGAGCCACGCGGTCGTCGTCCGCACCGAATGTCGGCGCAATATGGACGATACCCGTACCGTCCGACGTGGTTACGTAGTCGCCCGTGATTACGCGGAACGCATCGCCGAGGTCTGCCATAGGCTTTACCCACGGAATCAACTGTTCGTAGCGGATTCCCTCCAAATCCTTGCCCTTGTATATTTCGGTGCCGACCTCGAACGTACCCTCCATCTTCTTGGTGAAGTATGCCGGTACGAGGTCTTTCGCCATGACTACTGTCTGTTCGGCATCGGTGTACGGATTGCGGCACTTGACGCGCACGTACTCTATCGACGGACCGACGCACAACGCCGTGTTCGACGGCAGCGTCCACGGAGTGGTCGTCCATGCGAGGAAGAAGAGTTCGCCCTGCACGTCGTCGAACAGAAATTCGCTGCGCCCGTCGCGGACGATGCGGAACTGCGCCGTGCAGGTCGTGTCCTTCACGTCGCGGTAACACCCTGGTTGGTTCAACTCGTGGGTCGAAAGTCCCGTTCCGGCAGCAGGCGAGTATGGCTGGATGGTGTAGCCCTTGTAGAGCAGCCCCTTTTCGTACAGTTTTTTGAGCAGATACCAGAGCGTCTCTATGTATTTGTTGTCATACGTGATGTACGGGTCGTCGAGATTCACCCAGTAGCCCATCTGACGGGTAAGTTTGCTCCATACGCCCGTGAACTTCATCACGTCCTCGCGACAGCGGCGGTTGTACTCCTCGACGGAGATTTTCTTGCCGATATCCTCCTTGGTTATGCCGAGCGACTTCTCCACTCCGAGTTCCACCGGCAGTCCGTGGGTGTCCCAACCCGCCTTGCGGTGTACGAGATAGCCCTGCTGCGTCTTGTAGCGGCAGAAAACGTCCTTTATGGTTCGTGCCATGACGTGGTGGATGCCCGGCATTCCGTTCGCCGACGGCGGACCTTCGTAGAACACGAATGTCGGATGACCCTCGCGTGTCGAGATGCTCTTGTGGAACGTGTCCTCGGCATCCCATTCGTGCAGCACCTCTTCCGCCAGAGCCGGCAGGTCGAGATTCTTGTACTCCTTGAATTTCATATATCGTCAGTCTTTAATTTTGTACGGATTTACGATTAACGCACAAAGTTACGAAAAATATCGCAAACGCGATAAGGACTTTAATGTCTTTAAAGTCCTTAAAGCCCTTAAAAAAACGCCGCACAGAGAATGTGCGGCGTTTTATGGCATTTCTTCGGATGCTAAATCTTCATCAGCGTCGTTACCGGAGCGATGCTCTCCAACCGTCTGCGTCCGGACAGCCCTTCGAGTTCGACCAGAAAAACGAACTCCTTGACGCGGACTCTATACTGCCTGCCGTCGCGCTCGATGGTCATGCTTTCGAGCGAGCGGGCTACGCCCTCGGCAGTGCCTCCGGTCGCCAGCACGTCGTCGAGCAGCGTTATCTCGAACGTGTCGTCCGTCGGGACGCCGGCGGCAATGTCGTTGAGGCGGTAATAGAGTTTGTCGAAGCCGTACTCCTTCTCGATTTGCACCTCGACCAAATCGCCGTCGTTGAACGGCAGTTTGCCGCTTTTGCGCATCGGGATTATGTTCTCGACACAGCCTTTCTCGGTAAGCAGCGGCGCGGCGAACAGGAATGCTCGCGCTTCGGGAGCGGCGACGTTCGGCGCGGTAGTTGCGGCGTTCAGCGCATCGATAACCTCGCGGAAGGCTTTCTTCGATTGCAGGAACGGAATTATGTCGATGAAGTTGATTCCCTTTTTCGGGAAGTCCTTGTAGAATTTCAGAGTTTCGAGCATTTCGTGAGCGATGTTTTAAGTGTTTCGTTGGCAAAGATACGAAAAGCCGAGAGCAAAGCAAAATTTATTTTGGCTTTGCCGAGGCGGAGTATCTAAGGCGTAGCCAAATATACGAATAAGCGAAAGCGAAGCCAAAGTACGAAAAGCCTCGGCGAAGCCAGATTTATTCTTTCATTAAGGTCCTTAAAGTCCTTAACGACCTTAAAGACTTTAAGGAAAGGTATAATTTCGCGATAATTGGTTATCTTTGTGCATTATTAGAGTATCGTTATGACCAAATTCATCAAATCCGCGTTCCTCTGCATCGCTTTTGCCGCTGTGTCGACAGCCGCGTCTGCGCAAACATATCTGAAACTGAACTGCCTCTATGCCGTGGTGGGTGTCATCAACCCTTCGTTGGAGATGACCTTGTCGCCGCACTCGACCATGTCGCTCGACGTAACCTATTCGCCGTGGCGGTCGGTGAACGGCGCGCACCTTCATTTCGGTCTGTTTACGGGCGAGTACCGCTACTATTTCAAGCAGTCCGGCAACGGCTGGTACGTCAGCGGCAATATCGGAATGACGGGCTTCGACATCAGCAAGCCGATATTCATGCAGCGCAAGACGGTTCTGGCTTTCCGCAACGGTTACAGCAAGGGTTTCGGACTGATGATGGGTATCGGATTCGGCTACCAGCATGTGTTCCGCGAACGGTGGGTGGTCGATGCGTTCATCGCGGGCGACTGGTTTTGCAGTTGGTACAACGGCTATTTCCCGAACGGCGCAATCAATATGGAACCGAACGGACACGAGAATTATGTGCATCCCGACCCGTTCAACGGTTCGGGCGAGATTCTGCCGGCGAAACTCGGCGTCTCCATCGGCTATCGCATCATAAGCCCCGACCGCCAAAAGCGGAAAAAGTAGGAAAAGACAGTTGAAACGGCGGCACTCCTAAGGGTGCCGCCGTTTTCATTAAGGACCTTAATGTCCTTAAAGTCTTTAAGGTCGTGTCATTACACCGTCATTATCTCTTTTTCCTTCTTCTCGAAAGCGGCGTCGATTTGCTTGGAGAACTTTTCGAGCAGTTTCTGAGCCTGCGCCTCGCCGTCCTTGCTCTCGTCCTCCGGCATTCCCTCCTTGATTGCCTTCTTGAACGCCTCTACCGCGTCGCGGCGTGCGTTGCGCAGCGAGATGCGTGCGGTCTCCGCCTCGGCTTTCGACTGCTTCACGAGGTCCTTGCGTCGCTCCTCGGTGAGCGGCGGCATCGTCAGACGGATATGTTCGCCGTTGTTCGACGGCGTGAGTCCGATATTGGCGTCGAGAATCGCCTTCTCTATCGTGCGTATCATGTTCTTGTCCCACGGCTGTATCAGAACCGTTTTGGCGTCCGGTACGGTTACGCTCGCCACGCCCGATACGGGAGTCTGCGAACCGTAGTAGTCCACGAATACTCCGTTGAGGATGTTGGTGGACGCTTTGCCGGCACGGATGTTCATCAGTGCGTCTTCCAAAAAGCCGACGGCTTTCTGCATGCGGTCGGAGGCTTCTCCGAGAATCGATTTGGTATCCATATTATTTGTCGTTTATAGTTGTTTCTATCGCCTTTACGAGTCCGACGAACTCCGCCTTGTCGAATCCGACGGTCGCCAGCACCACTCGTCCGCTGCGGTCTATCAGGAAGTTGCGCGGAATGTAGTTGGTCGCATACCTGCCGAATATCGACTGGTCGGGGTCGAGCCCCATCGGAAATTCGTAGCCCGTGCGCTTGCGGAAATCCTCGACCGCACGCCGTGTCTCGCCCCTCGAAATCGGGATGAAGACGAAGTCCTTGCCCTTGAAACGGTCGATGATGTCGGCTTGCACGTACTTCAACTCCTCGCGGCACGGCGGACACCACGTCGCCCAGAAATTGACCAGCACGACTTTCCCGCGCAGGTCGGCGAGCGTGATTCTGCTGCCGTCAATCATCTCGACCGTGAAGTTCGGAGCGGTCGTACCCTGCTTGGCGCGCGTCGTTGCCGCTATCTGCGCCGCTTCGTCGTTCTGTGGTTGTGCATTCGCCTGCTGCGGATTCCACAACAGCAGTACCGCGCATATCGCGACTATCGCCGCGAGCATTATCCACAATGAGGTGTTGCTCTTTTTCTTCGCTTTCATTGTTTTTCTCCTTAAAGTCTTTAAGGTTCGGTTGTTATCGTGTTACCAGCGTACCGATTTTCTCGCCGTCGAGAACCTTTTTGAGATTGCCTTCGGTGTCCATGTCGAAAACCACGATGTTCAGACCGTTCTCCTTGCAGAGCGTGAACGCCGTCATGTCCATGATTTTCAGATTGCGTTCGTACACCTCGTCGAACGTTATCTCGTCGAACTTGACCGCCGTCGGGTCTTTTTCGGGGTCGGCAGAGTAGATGCCGTCCACGCGGGTTCCCTTGAAGAATCCGTCCGCCTCGATTTCGATACCGCGCAAAGCCGATGCCGAATCGGTCGAGAAGTATGGATTCGACGTTCCGCCTCCGATAATCACCACGTATCCCGCTTCGAGATACTCCAACGCCTTGTCTTTCGAGTAATACTCTCCGATAGGCTCCATGCGGATTGAAGTCAGCACCTTGCACTTCACGCCTTCGCCGTTGAGGGCGGTTTGGAGCGCGAGCGAATTGATTATCGTCGCGAGCATTCCCATCTGGTCGCCCTTCACGCGGTCGAAACCCTGCTTCGCACCCTGCAATCCGCGGAAGATGTTGCCTCCGCCGATGACGATGCCTACCTGCACGCCCGATTCCGCAACCTCTTTTATCTGAACGGCGTATGAGTGCAGCCGTTCGGTCGAGATGCCGTATTTCTGTTCGCCTTGGAGCGATTCTCCACTGAGTTTGAGTAGTATTCTGCGGTATTTCATGACTGTTGATTTTCTGTTTATAGTGCGAAGATAATAATTTTTCGCGACTTTCGCATCTCGGCAGGTAAAATCGTTGGGGACTTTAAAGTCTTTAAGTTCCTTAAAGTCCTTGACGAAGCGACGCCCGCAGGCTTTCAGTCTGCGGGCGTCGATGTTCGGAGAAAGCCTATGCGTTACTCGACAGGCTTGTAGTCGATGCTCTTCGCCAGCACGAACACCGAATAGTGGTCTTTCACTCTCGGCAGTTCCACGACGTCGCCGTCCTTGACATCCTTGTAGGCGATGTACTGCGTCGAGATTTTCTTGCCCTCCGGAGTTACGGCGCGGAGCCATGCCGGAACTATCAGCCGCCAGCCGTTCTTGATGCTTATTTTCTGCATGTCCTTGGTGTTGCGGACGATGCAGTAAACGCGACCGTTGCCGTGCGCCGTGATTTTGCCGCCGTCTGTCAGAACCTTCTTTGCAGACTTGTTCGTCAGCATCTCGAAGCCCTCGAACTCCTTCGGATAGTCGTTGCTGAGCGTCTGTTTGAGGTTGGTCCACATGTGCGCACCCTCCTTGAACTCGCCCTTCTCGTAGCCCTTGCCCTCGAACGTGATTGCAATCTCCGACGGCTTCTCTATGTAAGGGCGTGCGCCTACGGTCGCATTGCTCTTGTCGGTGCGGAACGCTCCGAGCGGCAGACCCTCGGCAGAGAATACATTGCCGATGTCCTCGTTGAAGCAGTAGCGGACGGCAACAGGCTCTGCGATGCCCTCGGCACTCACGAGAATCGAGTTGTCAGGCTCTATTGTCGCTTCGGCTACGCGGAAATCGATGCGCTTCGGATTCTCGGCATCCTTTGCGCCTATCTGGAATCCGTTGATGCGTCCGCCCTTGGCAACGATGCTCGTAGGAACGTTCTTCAAACGAATGCGCACGGCATTGCCCTCGACCGTCATCGACTCGTAGGCGGGGCTGCGGAAGATTACGTCCGACTTGCCGTAGTGTTCGCCGAGCGCGCACGCCGCGAGACGGTGTGCGATAGCCGCTTTGGTGCGCGGATGGATGTCGCCCGGAATTTCCTGCTGGTCGTTGGTGATTACCACCTCGCAGTGGTCGAGTTTGTCGGCGACCTTCGCCTGCGCCTCGCGCACCTGCGCACCCTTTATCGTAGCGTAGGTGTGAGGCACTATCTGCACGATGTAGAAAGGCATCTGCGGATTGCGGAACTCCTCGCGCCACGAGCCTATAAGCACTTCGAGCGAGTGTCCGTAACTGCGCGGACGCGAAGCGACGTTGGCGCAGCCCTGATACCATATCGTACCCGCGACGGTCGTATGGCGGATAGGGTAGATGTTGGCGTTGTAGAGTTGCGACTCCTTGCCCGCCCATGTCTTGTGCTTTATCGCCTTGCAGTCCGACATGATTTTAGGGTCGGCGGCGATGACGGTATTTTTCATCCAGCCCTCGATGAACGTGCCTCCGTAGGATGCGCAGATAAGACCTACCGGAACATTCAGCGTCTGTTGCAACTCCTTGCCGAATCCGTAGCCGACAGCCGAGAACTCCGCGAGGTCGGTCGGGTTGCAGACAGCCCATTTGGCGTCTTCGACATCGTTCTTCTCGACATCGCTGTAAATGCGTCCCGTGTTGTAGAGACGGATATTCTCGTTCATCTCGCGTTTCAAATCCTTTTTGAGGTCGATTGTCTGCTTCACTTTGAGTTGCATGTTCGACTGTCCGGAGCAGAGCCATACTTCGCCGATGAGAATGTTTTTCAGCGTGCGGCTCTCCTTGCCTGCGGTAACCGTTACCGTTACCGGCTCGAAACTCGCGGCGGGAGTCTGCATCGGAACAGTCCAGAATCCCTCCTTGTCAGCCTTGACGCTTACGGGTTTTGCACCCGCCCAGTCTGCGCTGACGGTAACTTTCGCCTTGGGTTTCGCCCAGCCCCAGATGTTCACGGTCGCATTCTGTTGCAGGACCATGTTGTCGCCCACGACCGACGGCAGCGTCAGTCCCTGCGGCTTTTCCTGTGCGCAGACGCCGAATGCGGCGAATACCGCCATGAGCGTCGCGACGAGAATCAGTTTCAGATTTTTCATAATTTTATAGGTTTGTTGTGTTTTCTCCCTAACGACCTTAAAGTCCTTAAAGTCCTTAAAGTCCTTAAAGTCCTTAAAGTCCTTAAAGTCCTTAAAGTCCTTAAAGTCCTTTGCAAATATAGCCAAAAATCGTTTACCTCTGCACTTCCCCGCCGAATTTCGCCGAAAAGTTTTGCCGTTTCGGCTCAAAAGATTACCTTTGAAGAACCTAAAACTTCTGCCAGGATGAAAAAACTTGAATCACTGCTGCTTCTGTCGCTGCTTCTCTGCGCGGCGACGGCATTCGGACAGCGCGGCAAAAATGCCAAAATCGCGCCCGAACCCGACACGCGTACTTTCCAGCAGCGGGTCTACGACGACTATATGGAGTTCTACCGCAACGGCGGCATCTTCGAGAAACTCTATCTGATGACCGACAAGCCCTATTACAGCGCGGGCGAGACGATATTTTTCAGCGGATTTCTGGTACATGCGACGCTGTTCACCCGCTTCTCCGATTCGGAGTTCATCTACGCCGAACTCATCAGCCCCGAAGGTCGTCTGGTCGAGCGCGTCAAGATCTGCGCCGACAAACGCCAGTTCATCGGCACTATCGCCCTGTCGCCGCGACTGACTGCGGGCAGATATACCCTGCGCGCCTATTCGCGGTGGATGACCAACTTCGACATGGGCTATTTCTTCACCAAGGAGATAAACATCGGCAACCATATCGACGACGCCATTCTCACGTCGGTAAGTTACAAGGTGAACGACAACGGCACCGTTTCGGCATTCGTCCGTCTCGCCGACCAGTATTCGCTGCCGCTCGCATCGACCCAGGTGCGCTATCGCACAGTCGTGGACAACAAGTCGCGCAACGGCTCGGCTCGCACGAACGACAAGGGCGTTTTCGAGATAAAGTTCAAGCCGTCCGAGAATCCGAACGACTGCTTCGAAATCAATCTTCGGGCGAACAGCCGCGAACTCAGCCGCTTCATTCAGATGCCGTCGTTCTCCGAGGATTTCGACGTGTCGTTCTGCCCCGAGAGCGGCAATCTCGTCGGCGGCATCATGCAAATCGTCGCATTCAGGGCTGTCGCATCGAACGGTCGCTCCGTCGCCGTTACGGGCAAGGTCTACGACGACACGGGTCGCTTCGTAACCGACCTCTCGACCGAACACAAGGGCATGGGACGCTTCGTGATGAACGCCTCGCCCGACCGTAAATACTATGCCGAGTGTACCTCCGCTGCGGGACTTACCAAGCGGTTCGACCTGCCGGACGTCGCGCCGTCGGGCATCGCCGTCAGGGTTCTGCGTCAAGTGGACGGATACATGATGCTCGCGCAGGCTACCGCCGATTTGAATCTCGCCGACTATGCCGCCGTAGTCCATTCGCGCGGAGCGGTGATGACGATTATCGAGGATTTGTCGCACCCGTCGCGACTGCTCAACAAGGATATGTTCGACGGCATCGCGCAGGTGTCGATAGTGAACCGCGCTTCGCGCCGCATCGTCGCCGAACGTCTGTTCTATGTCCGCGACGGTCGCTTCGCATCCGCCGAACTGACGACCGAGAAGCCGAAGTTCGAGCAGCGCGAACGCGTCGTGATGACCGTCAGCGTCCGCAATTCGGAGGGCAAGCCGGCGGAGGGCAACTTCGCATTGTCGGTAACCGACGCCAACTATGTCGCGCTCGATGCCGCTTCGCCGAACATCTTCTCCTATATGCTCCTTTCGTCCGACCTCAAAGGCGATGTCGAGGACGCAGGCTCCTATTTCGACGGGGACGGACGGGCGATGCTCGAAAAACTCGATTTGGTGATGCTCACCAACGGCTGGCGGCGTTATTCGCTCGAATCGGTGCTGAAACACGACTTCCCGCGCATAATGTATCCGGTCGAGGATTCGCAGCGTATCTGCGGTTCGGTGTTCGGTCTGTTCGGACGCGCCAAGAAACCGAGCATCGTCGTGATGGACCCGAAGACCAAGTACGTCGAGTCGTTCGAACTCAACGAGTGCAACAATTTCATCATCTCGGGTCTGGACGCATTCTCGACGACGACCTATATCGTACAGGCTCTCAACAAGAAGGGCAAGGACACGACCGTCCGCATCAAAATCGAGAGCGAGAACTATCCCGTTACGGTTACCGACTATTGCCGCGAGTATTATAAGGACATGAAGGAGACGATTCCGCAATCGTTCCTCTCGCGCGCCAAGGAGAAGTACTTCAACGACGGCGGCGAACGCGTGATAGACATCGACGAGGTCGTCGTTACCGCGCGCAAACGCCATTCGCCGTTCTTCACGTCGGGCAATACGGGAAGCATGCTCAACGGCGACCTGTCGCGCTTCGCATCGGTCTACGACGCACTGGCGACGTTCAAGGAACTCGACGTCGTGGGCAATACCGTTACCACGCGCAAGAAGTATATCGAGAACGAGATTTCGATAAGCGAGGAGTTCAAGTCGCAAATCGATTCCCAAATCGGCGGCGACGAGGGCGGCGATGTCCAGTTCACCATGGACGCTCCGTCCATGAACGACGACCTGAATACGCCGGAATTCTACGTGAACGGCAATGTCTCGGACATATCGTTCGCCGATTCCTATGATATGAAATACGTCGAGCGTCTGGCTTTCGTCGACGGACGGGCGGCGTCGATGCTCGGCATCTTCGCTCCGTCGGGTGCTATTCTGATGGAGGTCAGCAAGGAGGGATTGAATCCTGTCGTGTCGAGCGACGCCATGGCGCGTGTCGTCGTGCGCGGCTGCCAGAGACCGGAGGCATTCTACAAGCAGAAATATCCTACGCCGGCAGACCGCATGTCATCTGCCGCCGATATGCGCTCGACCATCGCATGGGAACCGTTCATCCGCACCGATGCCGCGGGACAGGCGGTGGTGTGGTTCTACACGGCAGACCGCAGCGGAACATACGACGTTGTGTTGGAGGGTGTTACCGACGATGGCGAGTTGTGCCGCCGCCACAGTATGCTTGCCGTCGAGCGGAAAGCGTTGATGTAACCGCCGGTTATAGAATCGGTGTCGCAAAAGTTCGGCGGAGAGTTTTTCTCTCCGCCGAACTTTCTTTAAGGTCCTTAAAGTCATTAAAGACCTTAAAGACTTTAACGGTTATCCCCAGTCCGACGGACTGGGGATAACCGTTGGCGGCAAACTCCGCCTAATTTTCCGCTGCCGGCGTTACCGCCCTGAACATCGCCTTTATCGCACCGTCCTGCATTATCATCAGGATGTCGTAGTCGATGTCGTAGTGCGTCGCCGATTCGAGTACGGCAGCCAATTGCGACTCCATGTCCACGTTCGGACACATCATTCGTGTAGATGCGAGCGCGCCGAAGCGTATGCCGAGTTTCGGCTCGACAGTGTAACTGCCCATCAGACGGTTGCAGGCTCCGATGCCCGACAGGTTGCCTCCGTCGAGCGTGATGTCGAACGTTCCGGCATCCAACGCGACGTCGCGACCCTCAATCTGAATCAGATGCCATACCGTGCTTTCAAGCGGCTTGGCATTCTTGGTGCGCTGCTTGCAGGCGGAACAGCATCCGCCCAGCATCGCCGCACCCAGCATAATCATAATCAACGATTTCAGTTTCATAAAATATTGTTTTTCAGTTGTTCTCCTGCTTTCCAGCCAACTCGTCCGGATACGGGATGTACTCGCCCGTCGAACGGAACCGCGGCATCGAGGCGTTCCAACCGCGCAACTTGTCGCTCAACAGAGCGGCGAGTTCGCGCAGTTTCTCCGGCTCGGCAGCCGCGAGGTCGTTACGCTCGCTCAAATCCTCTGCCAAATTGTAGAGTTCGAGTGCTTGTGTGCGGTGGCGGTAGACGATTTTCCAGTCGCCCTTGCGCATCGACGTGAGATAGTCGATGTCTTCGAGCGGATAAGGCTTCCACTGGTGCGGGAAGTGCGAGACGACTTCGCGCTGCGGGTCGATGCCCGAAACCGACTCGTCGATGACGAATGCGTTCGCCTCTTTCTGATTGGTAATCTCACCGCGCTTTATCGCCTTCTCGACGACGTGCGAACCGTCGGTGAGCAGCCGCACGAGGCTCTTTCCGTCCACCTCCTGAATCGTCTTGTAATTCTTCACACCCGCCATTTCGAGTATGGTCGGGAATATGTCTTCGGCGGTAACGGGAGTGTTGATTCGCGTTTTCGGAGCGATTCTGTTCGGCCAGCAGACCATCATCGGCACGCGTATGCCGCCTTCGTAGCACGAAGCCTTGCCCTCGCGCAACGGCGCGTTCTGCGTGTGGACCACTCCGCCTTTGGAGGTGTTCTCCGAGTTGCCGCCGTTGTCGGACATGAAGATGATTATCGTGTTGTCGGCTATGCCCTTCGCTTCGAGATAATCCATTATGTCGCCGAGGCTCTTGTCCATGCCCTCGACGAGCGATGCGAAGTTCGCCTGCCCCTGGTCGCAGCCCTCGTCGAGATAACGCTGCACGAAACGCGGGTCGGGCGTGATAGGCGTGTGGACGGCATGATGCGCCATGTAGAGGTAGAACGGCATGCCGTTCTTTATCGGATAGTCGAGCGTTTTGAGTGCTTCGAGCGTCAGAGCCTCCGTCAGATGGGTATTGGTGCCGTAATACTCGGTAAGATTCATTGTCGAGAACACGCTCCATTTATCCTTGGTGTTGCCGTAGTTCTCCTCGCCGTAATAACTCGTCGGCTTGCCGGCGACCTGACCCGCGACGTTCACGCAGAAACCGAGATTGTACGGGCTTGCCGCCGGTGTTCCCGCCGCAGCCCAGTGTCCCTTTCCGACATGTATCGTGTAGTAGCCGTCGTCTTTGAGCAACTGTACCATCGGCGTTGCCTGCACCGTGTGAGGTACTCCCGCCGTCGGCGAGATGCCGTTGTAGTTCCATTCGGGATGTATCAATACGTCGTTTGCGAGTTTCTCGGGCTTGTGCGAGGCGTCGCTCGGAATCCCCGGGAATGCCGTCGTGAAGTCGGTTATGCGCGAGTGTGCGGAGTGCATACCCGTCATCAGCGTCGTTCTTGTAGGCGACGAAACGGGGCTTACGTATGTGTGCGTCAGCAGCGTGCTGCGCTCGGCAAGACGCTCCATGTTCGGCGTGTGGTAACGCAGGTTGAGCGGATACGCCTCCTCGCCGAAGGCAACCGACGAATCGAGCCACCCCATGTCGTCCACGAGGAAAAAGACGATGTTCGGCTTCTGCTCCTGCTTGTTGCAGCCGACCAGCGGCAGCGCGAGCGCAAGACCTGCAAGAGTTTTGGTAGAGTTCTTCATTATGGTTGGGTTTTAGGTTATTCCGGTAGAGTTTCCCTTAAAGTCCTTAAAGTCTTTAAGGACCTTAAAGACTTTTTATCGCCGTTTTCCGTCAAATCCGCTCTATCTCGCGGCGGTTCATCAACGCCTGCGTTATGGTGTGTTCGTCCACGTATTCGAGTTCGTCGCCGAAGCCGATTCCGCGGGCGATGGTAGTGATTTTCAGATGCGGGAACTTGCGCAGACAGTTCATCAGATAGAACATCGTCGTTTCACCCTCGACCGATGCCGAAATCGCGATTATCACCTCGCGGATTTCTCCCAGAGCGATTCTGTCGAGCAGCATGTCGATTTTCAGGTCTGATGGGGCGATGCCCTGCATAGGCGAAATCACGCCGCCCAGCACGTTGTACACGCCGCGGTATTGCTGCGTCTTCTCTATCGAGAGCAAATCGGCGACCTGCTCTACGACGCATACCGTCGTGCGGTCGCGCGACGCATCGCTGCAAATCTCGCACACTTCGGTGTCCGACAAGTTGTTGCACTGCGCGCAGCGACACACCTTGTTGCGGAAGTCGTCGATGCTCGCCGTCATCTGTCCTACCTGTTCGCTGTCCATTCTCAGTATGTGCATCGCCAGCCGCAATGCTGTCCGCCTGCCGACCCCCGGCAGACGTGACAATTCGACCACGACGTTTTCGAGCAGTTTCGACATCTTTTTTCTGTTTAGTGTGTTCGCTCGTCATTCTGAGCATAGCGAAGAATCTGTATGAGATGTTTCGCTGCGCTCAACATGACGCAGTCTCTAAATCTGTTCTATGTTGCGGCTTTCGGTCCAGCCCTTCTTGCCGTCGGCGATTACTATTTCGTACCAGCCGTCGATTTCGGTGGCTATGCGTACTTTCGTCCCCTCGTGCAGGACGAACAGGTCGGTCGCCGAGCGGTCGGGCGAACTCTTGACCGAGATTGCCGACGACATCACCACCGCCTGTTCGCGGCGCAGCATGTCGCGCCGTTCGGCTATGGCGAACGACGTCGCTATGACGAATACCGTCAGTGCCGCGAGCGCGCCGTAGAATCCCGTCTTGCGGACGGCGATGCGACCCGACAGCAGGAACAGCAGCGCGAATGCCAGTACGGCGGCGAATGCGGCGAGCGAAACGACGCTCCATGCCGTGCAACTCATCGTGTTGCGGATGCCGCGCATCCAGCGGTTGAGGAAGAATTCGGGTACGACCGCTATCTTGTCCTTGGTCTGCGCTTCGGCTATCGCGAGATTGTAGCGCACGTCGTCGTTCGACGGAGCGAGTTTCAACGCCTTATTATAATATAGTATGGCGCGACCGATTTCATCGGTCTTGAAATAGGCGTTCGCCAGATTGTAATAGAGTTTCACCGAGTAGCGGTCGCGGTCGAGAATCGCGGTGTAACGCTCTATCGCCTTCTTGTAGTCGCCGTCGATGTAGGCTTTGTTGCCCTCGTCCCACGCCGTGCGGCAGAACTCCTTGTCGTCAGCCGCCGTAGGTTCGACCTCCGTTGTCTCGATTGCGGTCGTTTCAACTTCTGTTGTCGGTGTGTCTGTTGAGTTTTCTTGGGCGAACGACGTTCCGGCGACCGTTGCCGTGAAGAGTATGTATGTGAGTATCTTTTTCATTGCGCTTCTCCTCCTTATCGTTTGATTGCCGATTCGATTCTCGAAATTATGTCGATTCCCTCGGCGTAAACCTCGTCCATGCGCACCGATGCCGACGGCGAGTATTGCGCCTCCTCGCACTCGGAGATAATCTCGGTTATGAGCCGAGCCTCGTCGTGCGCACCCCTGCGCGCGAGTTCCTCACGGACACTCTCTTTGGTGAGGTCGGCTACCGGAATGTTGAAACGGTCGCTCAGATAGCCCCACAACGCCCGCAGCATCTCCTCGTAGAATGCGTGGCGGTTCTGCTCCTTCATGTATTTCGCCGCCGTGCGGAATCGCTGTACGGCGACTTTGTTCGCCCTGCGACCCTTGACGAGCGCGGTGTTGCGGCTGTCGCGGATGTGCTTGCGCATGGCGGCATAAACCGCGGCGAAGAGAATCAGTATCGCCGCCGCGACGATGAAGTATAGCGGCGACAGTACCAGCGGCGTAACATGGCTTCGCAAAGCCGGATTGCCGAGTTTGATGAACCGTATGTCGTTGCCCAGAAGCCTTACGTCCTCTTTCTTCGCGACGGTCGTAACGCCCTGCGACGCTCCGCCGCCGTTGCGGTCAGGCGTAATCGCTATCGGGAACGCCTGCGACGAGAGGGTAACGTACTTTTCGGTTTCGGGATTGAAATAGGTGAACTCTATCGGCGGAATCGTGTAGTCGCCCTCGGCGCGTGCGATGAACGGATACTCGAACCGGCGGTATCCCGTGTTGCCCGAACCGTTCGTGCGCAGCGATTCGTCGCTCTTGACGTCGTAGAGTTCGAACGATGCCGGCAGTTCGAGTTTGGGTGCTTGCAGGAAGTTGAGATTGCCCGTACCCGAAATCTTCACGGTCGCCGTCGCCGCCGAATTGGCTTCCAGACGGTCTGTCGAGAGTTTCGCCTCCATCGTGTATCTGCCCACCGCGCCCGTGAACGATGCCGGTGCGCCCGCAGGGAAATCCTTGACCGAGACGGTTACTTCCGGCGTAACGAGTTTGCGGCGCAGATTGTAGATTTCGTGTCCGCCGCCGAAGAACGGGTCGAACCCGCGGTTGCTCTGTAATACGACCTGCACCACCACCGTCAGTTCCGACGGCTCGATGCGCAGCGTGCCGTTCTGCTGCGGATAGAGCAGATACTCGGCGATGTTGTAGGCTTCGTAGACCTTGCCGCCGACCGTTTCGCGGAACGGTCCCTGCTCGGTTTCGAGTTCCTGCGACCAGAATCCGTTGAATGTCGGCATCTTCGCCCCCTCCGAGCCGACGACGTTCACGCGGCTGTACAGTTTGAGCGTCGCGCGTATCGGCTCGCCCTTGTAGACATTGCGCCGCGAGAGCGAGAGACGCAGCATCAGGTCGTCCTTGCCTATCTGGTTGCCCGCCTTGCTTTCCAGCGAGGCGTTGTCGTCGTCCTGCTGCCGGTTCGCCGACTGCCCTGTACCCGATGCGTCGCCCGACGAGTTGTCGCGCACCTCGATTATCGTTTCGCGGGTGCGGTATGTCTTGTCCTTGACCTTCGCTTCGGCTGCACCGATGCGGAAATCGCCGCTCTTCTGCGGCAGCAGCACATAGGTGATGGTGTAGTTGATGCTCTTGCTCATCTCGCCGTTGATGATGCGTATCGACGAACCCTGCGACACGGCAGGTCCCGCCAGCACGTCGAATCCGTCGAACGACGGCGGAACGAACGAGTTGTCATCGGGTTTGGCGTTGAGTGCGAATTCGATGCGGAATGCTTCGCCCGCCGAGACCAGCATCGGAGCGTTGGTCTCGAAGGTAACTTTCTCGTCGGCGCGTGCCGAGCCGATTCCCAAAGCCGTCGCACATACGGCAATCAATATCTTCAACAATGTTTTCATCCGTAAAACAGGTAGATTTCCGTTCGGTCGAATATAACGTTGCGACCGTCGTCTTTATTGCGGCAAAAACTGTGCGCGGCTGACGAACCGCTGAATTTTGCCCGCTCTTACGACCAACGACCTTAAAGTCGTTGAAGTCTTTAAGGTCGTTAAGCCGTATAAGCCCTTTGCCGAATGTCGGTTTAGTGCTGGAACGCCGCGAAGAAGTCGTTGCCCTTGTCGTCCACGATGATGAACGCAGGGAAGTTCTCGACGTAAATCTTGCGTACCGCCTCCATGCCGAGTTCAGGGAAATCGACTACCTCGACGCTCTTTATCGAGTTCTTGGCGAGGATAGCCGCAGGACCTCCGATGGAGCCGAGATAGAAGCCGCCGTTTGCCTTGCATGCGTCGGTAACCGCCTTGGAGCGGTTGCCCTTTGCCACCATGACGAGTGAGCCTCCGTTCTTCTGGAACAGGTCTACGTATGGGTCCATACGTCCTGCGGTCGTAGGTCCGAACGAACCCGAAGCCATGCCGTTCGGCGTCTTGGCAGGACCGGCATAGTAGATAGGGTGTTTCTTGAAGTATTCCGGCATCGGCTTGCCCTCGTCGAGCATCTGCTTGATGCGTGCGTGTGCGATGTCGCGCGCCACGATGAGCGTACCTTTGAGGTTCAGACGCGTCTTGATAGGATATTTGGTCAGAATCTCGCGAACCTTGTCCATTCCCTCGTCGAGGTCGATGTCCACTGCCGGCGACATTGCCGGAGCCTCTTTCGGCAGGAATTTCGACGGATTCTTTTCCAGTTGTTCGAGGAAGATACCGTCAGGCGTAATCTTCGCCTTGATGTTGCGGTCGGCGGAGCAACTTACGCCGATTGCCACAGGACACGATGCCGCATGGCGCGGAGCGCGGATGACGCGGACGTCGTGAACGAGGTATTTGCCGCCGAACTGCGCGCCGATACCCATCTCCTGACAGATTTTATGTATCTTCTCCTCCCATTCGAGGTCGCGGAAGCAGCGTCCGCCCTCGTTGCCCGAGGTCGGGAGTTCGTCGAGATAGCCCGCCGAAGCCTTCTTCACGGTCGCGAGACACATCTCGGCAGACGTTCCGCCGATGCAGACAGCCAAATGGTATGGCGGACAAGCCGACGTGCCGAGGTCCTTGATATGCTCCTTGAAGAACTTCACGAGCGACTCCTCGTTGAGCAGAGCCTTGGTCTGCTGGTAGAGGAACGTCTTGTTCGCCGAGCCGCCGCCCTTGGTGATGAAGAGGAATTCGTATTCCATACCCGGTTTTCCGCCGTGGATGTCGATTTGCGCAGGCAGGTTGGTTCCCGAGTTGTGTTCGTCGGTCATCGTGATAGGCACTACCTGCGAGTAGCGCAGGTTGCGCTCCTTGTACGTTTCGTAGACGCCGCGTGCGATGTGCTGCGCATCGTCTGCACCCGTGTACACGTCCTCGCCCTTGTGTGCGACGCAGATTGCCGTACCGGTGTCCTGACATGTCGGCAGTTCGCCTTCGGCGGCGACGCACGAGTTCATGAGCATCGTGTATGCCACGAACTTGTCGTTGTCGGTCGCCTCGGGGTCGCCCAGAATGTTGTTCAACTTCTGCAAGTGCGCCGAACGCAGATAGAACGATACGTCGGTGTAAGCCTCCTTGGAGAGGAGTTCCAATCCTTTCGGGTCGATTTTCAGAATCTTGCGACCGTCGCACTCGACGACTTTCACGTAATCTTTCGTCAGCAGACGGTATTCGGTCGTGTCGCGCTCGATTGGCAGCGGTTCCTGATAGATGAATTCGCTCATAGTTTTCAGTTTATTTTGTGTTGTAATTGTCAATGTTGCAAAGGTACTAAAAACCTCGTCAAAAGCAAAAGATTCGTCGCCTTTGCCGAAGCCTCTTTAAGGACCTTAAAGACTTTAACGACCTTAAAGTCCCTAATCTCCTCCTACCCCCTCTTCCTCGTCAGCGTAACGCTCACTCTCGCTACCTTGCCGCCGAGAGGAGGGGCAATCTTGCTTACGCGGCACTCTGCGCCCTCGATTTGCGGAAACCGCTCGCCGAGAGCGTCGATGATGTTCTGCGCCACGCGCTCTATCGTCCGCTGCGTCCTTTGCATCTGCTCGCGGACGACCTCATATACCGTCAGATAATTGACCGCGCATTCGACACTGTCTCTCTCCGCAACCTCGCCGAGAGCGACCGTCAGCCGCAATCCGACCTCGAAATGACAGCCCGTCCGCTGTTCGAGGTCGTAACAACCGTGAAAGGCATGGAAATCCATGCCCTCCAACTCTATCGTGTAAAGACGTGCGTCCGACATTATCCGACTATTACGAGATAGTAGTTCTTCTTGCCCTTCTGCACGAGCAGATATTTGCCGGCGATAAGGTCGTCGGCGGTTACCGCGCGCTGCGGGTCGGCGACCTTCTCCTTGTTGAGCGACACTCCGCCTCCCTGAACCATCTTGCGGCACTCGCCCTTCGACGGGAAAATCCGCGTCTTCTCGGCGCACAGGTCGATGAACGGAACTCCGAGGTCCGATGCGGCGATGTTGAACTGCGGCACTCCGTCGAATACCTGCAACAGCGTCTGTTCGTCCAGTCGGTGCAGTGCCTCCGACGTAGCCTGCCCGAAGAGGATGTTCGATGCCTCGACCGCCTTTTCGTACTCCTCGGCGGAGTGAATCATCGTGGTGATTTCCTTCGCCAGACGTTTTTGGAGTATGCGCAAATGCGGTGCCGCATCGTGTTCGGCAGTCAGCGTCTCGATGGTCTCGCGGTCGAGCAGCGTGAATATCTTGATGTAGCGTTTGGCATCCTCGTCGCTGACGTTCAGCCAGAACTGGTAGAATTTGTAGGGCGACGTGTAGCGCGGGTCGAGCCATACGTTGCCGCTCTCGGTCTTGCCGAATTTCGTGCCGTCGGCTTTGGTGATAAGCGGGCAGGTGATTGCGAACGCCTCGGCGTCGGCACCCAACTTGCGTCGGATGAGTTCCGTTCCCGTCGTGATGTTGCCCCACTGGTCTGCGCCGCCCAACTGAACCTTGCAGTTCATCGTTTGGTATAGGTGCAGGAAGTCGTAGCCCTGCAACAACTGGTAGGTGAACTCTGTGAACGACATTCCGTCGCCCTCGCCGTTGAAACGCTTCTTGACCGACTCTTTCGCCATCATGTAATTGACGGTTATCAGTTTGCCGATGTCGCGCGCGAAGTCGAGGAACAGATAGTCCTTCATCCAGTCGTAGTTGTTCACCATGACTGCGGCGTTCTCCGCGTCGGAGTCGAAATCTATCAGTTTTGCCAACTGACGCTTTATAGCCTCCTGATTGTGGCGCAATGCCGCCTCGTCGAGCAGGTTGCGCTCCTGCGACTTGCCGCTCGGGTCGCCAATCATGCCCGTCGCGCCGCCGACGAGGGCGATAGGACGGTGTCCGCACATTTGCAGGTGTTTGAGTATCATCACTCCCACGAGGTGTCCTATGTGCAGCGAATCGGCGGTCGGGTCGATGCCCAGATAAGCCGTCGTCATTTCTTTCTGCAACTGCTCCTCTGCACCCGGCATGATGGTGTGTATCATGCCGCGCCATTTCAGTTCTTCAACAAAATTCTTTCTTGCCATTTTCTATTTTTCGTTTTCCTGATTTTAATCAATAATAATAACCGTCATTCTCATGCTTCGTCATTCTGAGCGCAGCGAAGAATCTTATGACAGATGTTTCGCTCTGCTCAACATGACGTTATTGCAACCGATGCAAGTTTTCGTGCATATAGTTTTTGCCTTATAAGTTTGTTTTTACCGTTTCCGTCATCCTGAGTAAAACGAAGGATCTGTTTTCGCATTGCGTTTTTAGATTCTTCGCTTCACGATGTTTCGCTCAGAATGACGAATCCGTATTCGACTTAACGAAAACTTCATCTATTCCACGTCGAGGTCGAGAGCCTTTTTCAAATCCTCGAACATCGGCGTGCGGCTCTCTATATGACGCAACCGGTCTTCGAGCCTTACGGGGCGCAGGTGCATCCTGACTTCGCGCACCTCTATATCCAGTTCCAGCGCGCCTTCCACTCCCGCAGCCGACGCTATCGTGTCGAGTATCTCGGTGCGCGCCATGTTGAGTTCGTCTTTCAATGCCTGCGTAGGCACGGTCAGTTTTATCCTGTTGCCCGCGAATGCGATTTTCTCGAACGCCACGATGAATCGCGGTCGCAGTTCGCACGTCCGCTTCACAATCTCGTCTTTCGCCGCCGCGAGTTTCTCCTCGCTGCGCGGGTCTACCCTGACTTCGCCCGTCGCGGCATCCGTCATGCCGCTGTTCGACACGCGGTCGAGCAGCGATGCCAGCGAACCTCCGGGGAGCAGCGACGCACTGCCGCCGGTCGGTGCAGGACGTGATGCCGGCTGGGGAGCAGGTGCGGATGCAGGCTGCTGCGGTGCTGCGGCTTGCGGAGCGGGTGTCGGTGCAGGCTGAACGGGCTGTTGCCGTATCGGTTGCGGTTGTGCCTGCGACTGCGGTTGAGGCTGCACGCCCGATGCGGGCTGCTGTGCAGGTGCAGGTGCGGCATTTTGCGTTGTGTCAACTTTTGACACAGCCGCAGCGGCTTGATTCTGCGCAGGTTGCTGCGTCCGCGTGTTGCCCGGGATGTCGGGCAGCGGGTACGACGGCTCGGCTGCGAGGTTCAGTCCGCTATTTTTTTTTTGACCGAGTGCGGCTATCTTCATCAGTGTGAGTTCGACGAGCAGACGCTGGTTGGATGCCGTGCGTATGCGTCCGTCGGCATCCGAGAGCAGAGATATCGCCCCGAACAGAAAGTTGATGTCGCAACGCTCCGCCTGGGAGCGGTATCGCTCCATCAGCGTTCCCGTGAATTCGATAAGCGATACGGCGGGACCTTTGGCGACGAGCAGGTCGCGCAGATGCTTGTTCATGCCCGCCATGAATGTCTGCCCCGAGAATCCCTTGCCGAGTACGGCGTCGAATTCGAGCAGTGCATTGACGTAATCGCCCTGCAAGAGCAGGTCGGTGAAGCGGAAGTAGGTGTCGTAGTCGAGGACGTTGAGCGTCTGGGCGACCGAACGGTAGTCGAGCGTCGTGCCGCAGAACGAAACCGCCTTGTCGAACATCGACAGCGCGTCGCGCATACCTCCGTCCGCCTTCTGGGCGATAAGGTTGAGCGACTCTTCGTCCGCCGCGACACCCTCGTTGGAGGCGATGTATTTGAGATACTCCACGGCATCCTCGACGCGGATGCGGTTGAAGTCGTATATCTGGCAGCGCGACAGAATCGTCGGTATGATTTTGTGCTTCTCGGTCGTCGCGAGGATGAAAATCGCGTGCTGCGGCGGCTCTTCGAGCGTTTTCAGAAAGGCGTTGAACGCCGCCTGCGAGAGCATGTGTACCTCGTCGATGATGAAGACCGAGTACTTGCCGATTTGCGGAATCACGCGCACCTGCTCTATCAGGTTGCGTATGTCCTCGACGGAGTTGTTCGACGCGGCGTCGAGTTCGTGGATGTTGAGCGAGCGTCCCTCGTTGAACGAGCGGCACGAGTCGCACTCGTTGCACGCCTCCGCACCGACGGGGTGCAGACAGTTGATTGCCTTGGCGAAGATGCGGGCGCAGGTGGTCTTGCCGACTCCGCGCGGTCCGCAAAACAGATAGGCGTGAGCCAACTGGTCGCGCTCGATTGCATTTTTAAGCGTCGAGGTGATGTGCTTCTGCCCGACGACGCTTGCGAATGTCGCCGGACGGTATTTTCGTGCCGATACTACGAACTTCTCCATAATCATTGCAAAGGTAGTCGATTTTTCGATAAAAGCGAAACAAACCTCCGCCGTTTTGGATACCGTCCGGAATTTTTGTGCCATTATGTCGCAAAACCGTCAGTTTCCGAGTGTCAAAAGTTGTCAAAACGCGACAATCCGTCAGCGGTCGGGCGATTGGCAAAGGTTTTGATTGGTTACGGGTCGGACGCCGCGTGAGGGGCGGCGGCAAAAGCGGAAAGAAAACGTAAAAACAAATAGACTATGAACATCAATTCATTAACCATCAAGGCTCAGGAGGCGTTGCAGAGCGCATTCGCCCTTGCCCGCGACAACGGGCAGCAGGGTGTCGAACCGCTGCATATCCTGAGTGCGATTGTCGCCGAGGACGATTCTCTCGGCGCATTCCTGCTGGGGCGTGTCGGCGTGAACGTGCGTTCGTTGAGGCAGGAGGTCGCGAATGCTGTCGGGCAACTACCGAAAGTGTCGGGCGGCGACGGACAGCAGTTCTTCTCGAACGACTCTTCGCGCGTGATTCAGCGGGCGGTCGATTTCACCAAGACTTTCAACGACAAGTACGCTTCGGTCGAGCATCTGCTGCTCGCCCTCGTTGCGGAGCGCGGAGCGGCTGCCGACATTCTCAAACGCGGCGGAGCGACCGAGAAGGAACTCGTCGAGGCGATACGCCAGTTCCGCAAGGGCGCGACCGTCGATTCGCAGACCGCGTCGCAGGAGTTCGACGCGCTGGGCAAATACGCCATCAACCTTAACGAGCAGGCTCGTGCGGGCAAACTCGACCCCGTGATAGGTCGCGACGAGGAGATTCGGCGCGTGTTGCAGATTCTGTCGCGCCGCACCAAGAACAATCCTATTCTGGTCGGCGAGGCGGGTGTCGGCAAGACGGCTATCGCCGAGGGCATCGCCCACCGAATCGTGGACGGCGACGTGCCGGAGAACCTGAAATCGAAGGTCATCTATTCGCTCGACATGGGTGCGCTCATCGCGGGTGCGAAGTATCAGGGCGAGTTCGAGGAGCGTCTGAAAGGGGTCGTGCAGGAGGTTATCGTCAGCGACGGCGAGATACTGCTTTTCATCGACGAAATCCACACGCTCGTCGGAGCGGGCAAGTCGAGCGGCGCGATGGATGCCGCGAACATCCTCAAACCTGCACTCGCCCGAGGAGAGTTGCGCACGATAGGCGCGACGACGCTCGACGAGTTCCAGAAGTATTTCGAGCAGGACAAGGCTCTCGAACGCCGTTTCCAAAAAGTGATGGTGGACGAGCCGACGACCGAGGATGCCATTTCGATTCTGCGAGGGCTGAAAGAGCGTTACGAGAACCACCATCAGGTGCGTATCAAGGACGAGGCGATAGTGGCTGCGGTCGAACTCTCGCACCGCTACATCACGTCGCGTTTCCTGCCCGACAAGGCTATCGACCTCGTGGACGAGGCAGCGTCGCGCCTGCGTTTGGAGATGAACTCCGTGCCGGAGGAAATCGACGCCCTCGACCGCCGTGTGCGCCAACTCGAAATCGAGCGCGAAGCGATTCGCCGCGAGAACGACAAGGAGCGCATCGAGATGCTCGACAAGGAGATAGACGACCTGAAAGCGAAGGATTCGGAGATGCGCGCCAAGTGGCAGGGCGAACGCGACATACTCAAACGCATTCAGGAGAACAAGGATTCGATAGAGCGTCTGAAAATCGAGGCGCAACAGGCGGAGCGTCAGGGCGACTACGGTCGTGTGGCGGAAATCCGCTACGGCAAGATAGTCGAGGCGCAGAAGCAAATCGACGCCTTGAAGCAGGAGTTGAAACTCTCGACCGCGGGCGGCTCGATGATTAAGGAGGAGGTCGATTCGCAGGACATCGCCGAGGTCGTTTCGCGATGGACGGGCATTCCGGTTACGCGTATGCTCGCTTCGGAGCGCGAGAAACTGCTCAACATGGAACTCGAACTGCACAAACGTGTCGTCGGGCAGCAGCGTGCGATAGAGGTGATTTCGGATGCCGTGCGCCGCTCGCGCGCGGGGCTGAACGACCCTCGCAAGCCTATCGGTTCGTTCATATTCCTCGGCACGACTGGCGTCGGCAAAACCGAGTTGGCGAAGGCGTTGGCTGAATTCCTGTTCAACGACGAGAATATGATGACGCGTATCGACATGAGCGAGTATCAGGAACGCCACAGCGTATCGCGGCTGGTCGGAGCGCCTCCGGGATATGTCGGCTACGACGAGGGCGGACAACTCACCGAGGCGGTACGGCGCAAGCCATATTCGGTGGTGCTGCTCGACGAAATCGAGAAGGCGCATCCCGACGTGTTCAACATACTGTTGCAGGTGCTGGACGACGGACGTCTGACCGACAACAAGGGTCGCACGGTCGATTTCCGCAATACGATAATCATCATGACATCGAACATGGGTTCGTCGCTGATTCAGGAGAACTTCTCGAAGGGTGCGGCTGCCGACGGAACGGTGTCGGCGGAGACGATAGAGCAGACGCGGCGCGACGTGATAGAACTGCTCAAACAGCAACTCAAACCGGAGTTCCTGAACCGTATCGACGAGATAGTGATGTTCGAGCCGCTGACGCAGCACGACATCGAGAAAATCGTGGACATGCAGATGAACACGATTCGCAAGATGCTTGCCCACAACGGTATATCGCTCGATTACAGCGAGGCGGCGAAACGCTGGATTGCGGCTGCGGGCTACGATGCGATGTTCGGTGCGCGACCGGTCAAGCGCGTTATCCAGCGCGAGGTCGTGAACGAACTGTCGAAACGCATCCTCGCCGGCGACGTGAACCGCGAGAAACCGATTTCGATAGACGAGAAGGACGGTGCGCTGACGTTCGCGAATTAGCGCGGCGGAATAGCGGTTGCGGCAGCCTGCAAGGTCTGCCGCAATCGCCGTTAAGGACCTTAAAGTCTTTAAGGTCGGGCGGCGGAAATGTCGCGGACAGCGCATAATCGGGATTTTTGCGGCGGATTTAGTCCGAATATTAAAAATTTTGCGTAATTTTGTCGCAGTGTAAAACGACTGTTTACTTTAATTATAATAAAATCAAACTGTTATGGTTTCTTACAAGGAAATTGGACTTGTGAACACCCGTGAGATGTTCGCAAAGGCGATTAAGGGCGGTTATGCCATCCCTGCATTCAACTTCAACAACATGGAGCAGTTGCAGGCAATCATCATGGCTGCTGCCGAGACCAAATCGCCGGTTATTCTTCAAGTGTCGAAAGGCGCGCGCAACTATGCAAACCAGACGCTGCTCCGCTATATGGCGGAGGGTGCCGTAGAGTATGCGAAGGAACTCGGCTGGGCTAAACCGCAGATTGTGCTTCACCTCGACCACGGCGACAGTTTCGAGACCTGCAAGAGTTGCATCGACATGGGCTTCTCGTCGGTGATGATTGACGGTTCGAGCCTCCCTTACGACGAGAACGTCGCTCTGACCAAGAAGGTCGTTGAGTACGCTCACCAGTTCGACGTAACCGTCGAGGGCGAACTCGGCGTGCTGGCAGGTGTCGAGGACGAGGTTTCGGCTGCCGAGAGCCACTACACCAAACCGGAAGAGGTCGTAGACTTCGTAACCAAGACCGGTGTGGATTCGCTCGCAATCTCTATCGGTACTTCGCACGGTGCATACAAGTTCACTCCTGAGCAGTGCACCGTAGACCCTAAAACCGGTCGTCTTCTTCCGCCGCCGTTGGCATTCGACGTACTGGCTGCAATCGAGAAGCAACTCCCCGGTTTCCCAATCGTTCTCCACGGTTCGTCGAGCGTTCCGCAGGAGGAGGTCGATACCATCAACAAGTACGGCGGTGCATTGAAGGCAGCCGTAGGTATTCCGGAGGAGCAACTCCGCAAGGCTGCCAAGAGCGCGGTTTGCAAAATCAACATCGACTCCGACTCGCGTCTGGCGATGACGGCTGCGGTTCGCGAGGTATTCGCAACCAAGCCGGCAGAGTTCGACCCGCGCAAGTATCTCGGTCCTGCCCGCGACAACATGAAGAAACTCTACATCCACAAGATTAAGGAGGTTCTCGGTTCGGACGGCAAAGCCGAATAATCGAATCGACTGAAAAACAAGCCCGCTCTGTTAAAGAGCGGGCTTATTTTGTGATAGGTAGAATAGGTAGAATAGGTAGAATAGGTAGAATAGGTTCTCTCCTATAATACTTATATTACCTATATTACTTATTATCGTTTGCTCCCATTTCTTCTGCGGAATTCGGCGCAGATGACTGCCGTGGCGATAGCCACGTTGAGCGACTCCGAGCCTCGGCGGTCGGCTGGGTAGGGCGGGATGAAAAGCCGTCGCGAAACGCTTGCCGCGCACTCGTCGCCGATGCCGCGACCCTCGTTGCCCATGACTATCACTCCGCATGTCGAGAGGTCGGCAGAGTAGATGTTGTCGCCGTCGAGGAACGTCCCGTATATCGGCGTGCCGCTGCGGTTCTCGCCGTCGAGCCACGCCGCGAGGTCGGTATAGTGGACATTGACGCGGATTATCGCGCCCATCGTCGCTTGCACGACCTTCGGATTGAAGCAGTCGGCGCAATCCTCCGAGCAGACGATGTCCGTGATGCCGAACCAGTCGGCAAGACGCATTATGGTGCCGAGATTGCCCGGGTTCTGCACCCTGTCGAGCGCGAGGACGAGCGAATGCGCGGTATCGACGCTTCGGAGCGAGTGCGTCGGGATTTCGACCACGGCGAGAGAGTTGTTGGGCGTTTTGAGTTGCGAGATGCGCTCCATTTCGCGTTCCGAAACGATTTCGACGCAGTCGTTACGCGTGTCGAAAACTCCTGCGAGCGAATATATGCGGCGAACCCGCATCGGCGATGCGAGCAGTTCGGAAATAAGTTTTTCGCCCTCGGCGACGAACAGCCCGTGTTCGGTGCGGGCGCGCTTGTCGGCAAGCGAGCGGACGAACTGTATGTCTGCTTTTGTCATGCTGTATAGGTTTCTCCTTCGGTTGCTATGTCGGTTGCGGGGAATACGGCGCGTGCCTCGTCGAGCAGCACCGACGGCTCTTTGTAGCGCGACGAGAAATGCCCGATTATGAGCCGTTTCGCCTCGGCGGCGAGTGCGGTTTCGGCGGCATCGACCGATGTCGAATGTCCGCGCTCCTTGGCTTGGCGGCGTTCGGCTGCGGCGTATGTCGCTTCGTGGTAGAGCAGGTCTGCCCCCTTCACCCGCCGTGCGACCATTGCCGAACGGTTGGTGTCGGAGCAGTAGGCGTAGGTCTTCGGTCGGCGCGGAAGATATGTTATCTCGGCATTCGGAATCACCGTCCCGTCGTCGAGCGCGATGTCCTCACCCCGTTTGGCGGCGACTATCTGCTTTACCGACAGTCCGTAACGCTCGATTTTGAATTTGTCCACGTTCAGTTCGGGCATCTTCTCGCGGAACATGTAGCCGCTCGCCGGCACGCGGTGGCGCAGCGGTATGCTCCATACCTCCAACGAGTTGTTCTCGAAGATGATGCGGTGAGCCGTCGTGTCGACCTCGACCCACTCGACCTCGTAGGGCAGGTCGGAGTCGAAGTAGCGCAGATGCGATTCGAGAATCTCGCCGAACGGTCGCGGCGCGAAAATCTTCAACGGCGTGCGCCGCCCGTACAGACCGAGCGTCGAAATCAGCGGAAAGACGCCGAAAACGTGGTCGCCGTGCAGATGCGAAATGAATATCCCGCGCAGTTTCAGCGGGTTGATGCCGTAGCGGAACATCTGCTTCTGCACGCCCTCGCCCGCATCGACCAAATAGTACTGCTCGTCCACATTCACTATCTGAGCCGACGGATGTCTGTTCGCGGTCGGTTTCGCCGATGCGCAGCCGAGTATGGTAACCTTTATCACGCGATACTATTTTTTCGATGCGAGGAACCGTTCGCAATCCAGTGCCGCGATGCAGCCCGAACCCGCGGCGACGATTGCCTGGCGGTAGTGCGGGTCGCGGACGTCGCCTGCGGCGAAGATGCCCTCGACCGAGGTTTTCGACGTGTCGGGTGCGGTGCGGATATAGCCGTTTTCGTCCATGTCGAGTTTGCCGGCGAAGAGTTCCGTATTCGGATGATGCCCGATGGCGAGGAAGAAGCCCGAAATTGCGATGTCGCGTTCCGTTCCCTCTCCGTTGCGGACGCGCACGCCCGTTACGCCGTCGGCGTCGCCGAGAACCTCGACGGTGTTATGCTCGAACAGCACTTCGATGTTCGGCGTCGCGAAAACCCGCTCCTGCATTGCCTTCGATGCGCGCAGGAAAGGTTTGCGGACGATGAGATAGACCTTGCGGCACAGCGAGGCGAGGTAGGTCGCCTCCTCGCAGGCGGTGTCGCCGCCGCCGACGACCGCAACGTCCTGCTTGCGGTAGAAGAATCCGTCGCAGGTGGCGCACGCGCTTACGCCCATGCCCTTGAACCGCTGTTCCGATTCCAGCCCGAGGTATTTCGCCGAAGCACCCGTGGCGATGATTATCGATTCAGCCTCGATGGTCTGCTCGCCGTCCACCGAAACTTTGAACGGATATGCGTCGGTCGCGACCTCCGAGATTATTCCCGAGCGCACCGCCGTTCCGAACCGTTCAGCCTGACGGCGCAGGTCAGACATCATAGCCGTACCTGCGACGCCCTCCGGATAACCGGGGAAGTTCTCGATTTCGGTAGTCGTCGTGAGTTGTCCTCCCGGTTCGATTCCCTCGTAGAGTACCGGCGAGAGGTTGGCGCGTGCGGCATATATCGCGGCGGTGAAGCCCGCAGGTCCGCTTCCTATTATAAGACATTTGATGTGTTCCATATCGTGTGAGTTTTTGTTAAAGTCCTTAAAAGTCGTTAGGGTCTTTAAGGTCGTTGAAGACCTTCTTTTGAAAATCCGTCGAGTTGCCGACCGTCGTAGGCGAATACGGCGGTCAGTCCGTCGAGCCTTACCTCCGATTCGCCGCCGACAGGGTCGTAGCATACGTCATCGTAAATCGCGGCGATTACCTCGCGTCCCGACTTGTCGATAAGTCCGAGACCGTTCTCGGTTTCGACGACTGCGCGACCCTCGCGGAAATCGTCCGCCCAGAGATAGCGTATCGGAATCGCGATACTGCCCGATTCGTCGGCGAATCCGTAGCGTTCGCCGCGGCAGATGCGCCGCAACCCCTCGTGCATGGCGAAGAGGGTTTCGCCGTCATTGCCCGTAGTGCCGTAAGTCGCACTTACGTCGCCGACATGCGAATTTTCGCCCGAGCCGACCATTTCGTATAGCGGTGCGAAGTCGTCGCGGCACGCCGACCCGATTTCGGCATAGTGATAGCGTATCGGGTGCAGCCGTCTGTCGTCGCCTATTGTCAGGTTCGACGGTTTCAGATTGTTGTGCGTGAAGCCGATGCGCCCGAACTCCGCTTTCAGCGCGTCGAGCATCGCCCCGAGGCGGAGACTGTCGTAAGTCGATGTCTTCGGGTCGAACGCCTCGCCGTCGGGCAGGCGTTGCAGGACTATGTCGCAGTCGCACGGGCGACCGAGTTCGTCCTCGAACGTCATTTCGGAGTAGAGCAGCCGGTATTCGCACAGAAAACCGCTCCCGATATACCGCAATTTCTCTGCCGTCCGCTCCACCGATGCCGTGGCGGTACGCGTGAGCGGCGCGCAAATCAGATGACGGCTGCCGTCCAGATACACCTCCGCTTCGGCGAACCGTGCGGTGCGCGATACGGCGGTTTCGCCGTCGCGGCGCACGGGAACAATCCCGCGCAGCGTGCGGAAATGGTCGGCGGGACACTCCAACGCCTCCTTGAAAATTCCTATGGTCGGTATCGTCTTCATCCGTTATCTTAAAACTGTCGCGCTCCGCGAGCCGATGTCCATCATCGCGAGGGCTTCGGTTATCGATGCATTGTAACTCATGGCGACGAACGGCGGCAAAGCGAAGTCGCCGCGGAAGCGGCGGACACTGTCGTTCATCGCGTCGGGAACGCGGCTCGAAATCTCGGCGAGCAGCCGTGCGCACTTGTCGTCCGAACCGAGTTCGTCGATGCGCGGGAATATCACCGAGCGTTGGGCGGGATTGGTCGATATGTGGACGTTCACGAGCAGCGTATCGCCGTCGGCGGTCGCTGCCGATTTCAGCCGTGCAGCCGCCTGGCGCAACTGCGCGGAGTCGCAGTCGGTCGGTTCGCCGTCGGTTATGTTGAATACGGTCGGAGGAAAACTGTCGGCATTCTGCGGCTCGGCGCACCAGCGTCCGACAAGGTCGGTAACCGCCGACAGCATCTCGTACATCGGCGTCGAACCTGCCGCGTAAGGCTCTATCCAGAGCGGCATGGTTTCGGTCGCGACAGCCGTTTCGCCCGACGGCAGTATGCGTTCGTAGGATATGCGGCGATGCTCGATGCGCCGCTCCGCAACGATGCTTACCGGCAGGAAGCCGAGCGTCCCACCCAACAGCGGATAGACATTCTCGTTGCCGTAGCCGATGACGGCGATGTCGTAGTAGTTGCGTATGCCGTCGTCGCGCCGCGCCCGCATCACGAGTTCGTCGATAAGACGGTTGGTTATCGCGGCGACCGCTTCCGCCTTGGTCATGCGCCGCGAATTGACGACGACGCTCTCCTGCATCGAACTCGACTGGTCGATGGCTATGACGAATGCCGTGCGGTGGGTGCGTGTTATCTCCTGGGTATACATCTCGGCTGTGTTCTAAACCAATCCTCTGACAGCGCGGAAATCGTCCATGCGCTCCTCGTCCGTCGTACTGTCCGTACCGTAACCGACGCTCATGTCCGCTGAATTCTCCTTCGCGAGGTCGGCTTCCGCCGCTTCGCGCATCGAAACCTTCGCGCGGCGTCCCGCCTCGACCGCTTCGGCGATGTCTTCGGCAGTCGGCGTGCGTCCTAATCGTCCGGAGAGAGCCTCAGTCGCCCATGAGCGGGCGTAGTCGTCGTAGCGGCTGTCGAAATCGCGCAGATATTCGTCGATGCCCTCCGCCGATGCGATTGCGCCGCTCTCGATGCCGTCGATAAGACGGTCTATGGCGCGGCGCGACACGTACTGTCCCGCGATGTCAGCCCAGTCGCCGGTGCCGTCGCTCCGGAGGTCGCCGCCGCGCGAGAGCATGTCGCCGAGCGCGCCGACGATGTATTTGTCGTAGAGTTTGAGTCCGAGCCGGAGCATCGAACTCTTTATGGTGGTGTTGCGGTAGTGGTAGACCGCTTCGTCGGGATGTTCGTCTTGCAGACGCTGCAAAATCTTCACTGCCTCGACCGCCATCGACGTTACGTAGGGATTGTACTCCTCGAAATCGATTACGTCGCGACGCACCGTGCGGCGGTCGCGCTTGCGCCACTTCCCGATGTCGCGCAACGTGCCGTAACTGCGCAGGTTCATCGCCGGCATCAGCAGCGATGCGCCGTCGCTCTCGACCAGATACGAGAACGGCATCTTCGACGTGTCGTGGTGCTTGGTGTGGCGACCCATTATCATCGTGTAAGCCCCCTCGGCGGCAGGCGACATGACGTAGGCGTTGCTGGCGAACTTGCAGCCGCGGCGGTGTACCGACTGGTGGACGGCTCCGCCCTTGAAGAGGTGGTTGCTCTGGTTGGTGCCGCTGCCCGCGTTGAAGAACGAGAACATGCCGGCTATGAGCAGCGATGATTTGTGGTGGGAAACGGTGTACGGACCTGCGAATATCGCTGCCGCCTCGCCGTTTTCGCAGTGGGAGTTGGCGAAAAAGAGCGAATTTTCGGCGGTAAAGCCGTTGGAGACGATTGCCGATTCGCCGATGAAGCATCGGCGGCAGGTCGCTCCGAGGTCGAGTGTCGAATTCTCGGCGGCGATGAAATCCTGCGCCTTGACATCGACGCCGATTTTCGCGCCGTCGAGCACCGTTCCGTTTTCGAGCAGCGATGCGCCCTCTATTGTGACGCCGTCGCCGACGTTCGTTTCGCGGATGAACTTCGCGCCGACGATGCGGCAGTTTCTGCCGATACGTCCCATGGTTGCCGATTTCGATTCGGCATACTCGGAGGCGATGGATTTCAGACGCGCCGTCAGTTGCGGACGATGACGGTACATGGCAGCCATGTAGGCGTACTGCGCGCTCATGCGGTCGAAAATCACGACGCTGCGCCCGCCGTTCTCATTGACGGTCTCCACCTCCGTGCCGTTGCCGAATGTCGAGCGGTGGCGGCATTCGAGCGCGGTTACGTTGCGGATGACGGTGCCGTCGCCGATTTCGTAATTTTCGATTGCCGAATCCTCGATGACGACGTGCGAACCGATTGCGACGTCGCCGCGGAACCGGCATCCGGTTATCGTGTCGGGCGCGAAATCGTCTGTTACGACGACCCTGTGCCAGTCGTCGGCGCGGTTGCCGAGTTCGGCGAGCCTTATGGTCTCCTGTTCGGACAGGTTTCTGAATCCGTTCATATCGTTTCGCAAATCATTGCAAATATAGTGCTTTCGCCGCGAATATCAAAACTTCGCGCTCACTCCGTCTCTTTTCCCGCGGTGTCGATTGCGATGCGCGCTCCGCCGACGATTTTTTCGGCTCTGCCGTTGCGGAACGGTTTTACGGCGTCGCATCCCGCGCAGTTGATTGCGACACGTCCCGTTGCGTCGATGAAATGCCATTGCCCGCCGATGCTTACCGCTGCCAGAGAGTCGCTGAACTCGAATCCGCATTCGTACAGCGGGGCGATGACGAACCCTTCGGAATCGCGGTAGCCCCAGCGACCGTCGCATTCGTCGAGCCGCAGCGGTTCTACGCTCGTGCGGACGGGCGTCTGTGCGTAACGCAGCAGTTCGGCAAGCCCGAACAGTTCCGGTCGGGGCGAGCGCAGCAATCGCGCGATGCGGTAGTGTGCGGCATCGCCGTTCGCGGCTAAAACCTGTTCGACAGCCGCCGATGCAGGGTCGTCGCCCGCGACTGCCCGCGCGGGAGAAATCATCATGGCGTCGGCTCGCTCGAACCGCCCGTAGAGCGTCGGGTCGAGAGCCAGCGCATGCAGCGCGGCGGAGATAAGGGCAATCGGATAGTCGTCCATCTCCTTGCCGAACACGTTTTCGCGGTCGGGATGCCGGAAAGCGCGCGTACCCGTCTCCTCGCAGTCGTCGGCGGTGAAGTCGGGGCGGTACATCGCGTCGAAATCTATCGCGTGCAGCACTCCGTCGGTGCCGACGATTATGTTTTCGGGTTTCAGGTCGCCGTGCGCCCACTCCTCGCCGAGCAGCGGGAGCGCGAATGCGTCGAACATGCGGGCGAGTTCCGCCAGCCGGGCGGGATTGTCGAGCGCGCGGAGAATTTCGCTGTGCAGGGTCGCTCCCTCCGTCCAGTCTTCGATGACGACGTCGCACCATTCGCCGCGGTTATCGTCCGTGTAGACGAAGAGTTCCGCAGGCAGCAGCCGTTCGCGGTAAATTGCCCGGAGATTGCGCTTGGGACGGGTGTAGCAGCGCAGTTTGCGGATTCTGTCGCCATATTTGATTTTGAATACGACTGCCGAATTGCCGACCGAGAATATCGGATTGCCGCAGTCGTTGCGGCACAACTCCAACCCGTCGAGTGTGCGGGTAAGCCCATAAGGTTCGGTGAGCGACGATAGATAGCGGTAGGCGGAGGTTATCATGGGAGGTTTTAGGGGTGGTAGGGGATTTTAAGGTCCTTAGGGTCTTTAAGGACTTTAAGGTCGTTAGGGACTTTAAGGAAACAGTGGCTGTTCCTTAAATCGATTTCCCTTAAAAAGTCCCCCTTTGCAGAACTGCGGCGACAGACGAGAGCAATAAAGCCCTTTATTGCCGAGTCGCCAAAGCAGAAGAGCCGAAGGCTCAAAGGGGGATTTAGGGGGATAGGTAACATGCTTTCAACCGACGGCTTTTGCCGTCGGGACACTGCCACTAAACTTTTGTTTAGTGGCAGTGTCCGTGTTCGCCGCAGCAGTCGTGATGGTCGTGTCCGTCGCAACCGCCGTCGCATTCGTGGTCTTCGCCGCAGCCGTCGCATTCGTGGTCTTCGCCGCAGCCTCCGCACTCGTGGTCGCCGCAGCCGCAACTGCATCCGCCCTTCGATGCCAAATCCTCGGGCGTTACGTCGCGTACCGACACCACTTCAACGTCGAAGTTGAGCGTCTTGCCCGCCATAGGGTGGTTGAAGTCCATCTTCACCGTGTCGTCCTTGACCTCGCGGACGATGCCGTTCATGCGGTGTCCCTCGGCGTCGCTCATCGGGATGACGTTGCCGACGAAGAGGATGTCCTCGGCGATTTTGCCGTCTATCATGAATATGTTCTTCGGCAGTTCCACGATAGCCTCGGCGATGATTTCGCCGTAACCGTCCTTCGGTTCGAGCGTGAACGAAACCTTGTCGCCTGCCTCCTTGCCGAGCAGCGCACCCTCGAATTTAGGGAGCAGCATGCCCGTGCCGCAGATGAATTCGAGCGGTTTTTCGGGTTGCGAGCGGTCGGCGATTTGTCCGTCTACGGTAAGCGTGTAGTGTACCGCCACCATTTTGCTGTTTTCTACTTTCATAATCTTTTTTCTTCGGTTTAGAGACCTTAAAATCCTTAGTGTCGTTAAGGTCATTAGGGACTTTAAGGTCGTTATTCAATAATTATTGTTCGTTTTTGCAACACAGATTGCGGTCGCCGTAGCCGTTGTCGATTTTCGACACGAACGGGAAGAACTTCGACTGCGCAACCCATTCGAGCGGGAATGCAGCCTGCGACCGCGTGTAAGGGTGCGACCATTCGCCCGCTATCTCCTCGGCTGTGTGAGGGGCGTTGGCAACCACGTTGTCGGTCTCGCCGCCGATGGCTTCGCACTCGCGCTTGATGCTTACCAGAGCCTCGATGAAACGGTCCATCTCCGCTTTCGGTTCGCTCTCGGTCGGCTCGACCATAAGCGTTTCGTGAACAGGGAACGAGAGCGTCGGCGCATGGAATCCGTAGTCCATAAGCCGGTGCGCTATGTCGCCGCAATCGACGCCGTAGTCGCGCTTGAACGACGTGAGGTCGAGAATCATCTCGTGTGCCACGCGTCCCGTTTCGCCCGAATAGTAGGTGCGGAACTCGTCCTTGATTGCCGATGCCATGTAGTTGGCATTGACGATAGCCATTTCGGTCGCGCGGCGCAGTCCGTCGCAGCCGAGCATCTTTATGTAGCCGTAGGTTATCGGCAGCAGCATCGCCGAACCCCAAGGCGAGGACGAAACGGCGGTTATGCCCTGTTCGCCGCCCGTCGATACGAGTGGGTGCGACGGCAGGAACTGTGCCAGATGTTCGGCAACGCAGATAGGTCCCACGCCCGGTCCGCCGCCGCCGTGAGGCATGGCGAACGTCTTGTGGAGGTTGAGGTGGCAGACATCGGCCCCGATGTAGCCCGGATTGGTCAGTCCGACCTGAGCGTTCATGTTCGCGCCGTCCATGTAGACTTCGCCGCCCGCATCGTGTACGGCATCGACGATTTCGCGTATGCGGCTCTCGAACACGCCGTGGGTCGAAGGGTAGGTAACCATCAGTCCGCACAGTTCGGATGCGTGTTCCTGCGCCTTCGCTTTCAGATCGTCAACGTCGATGTTGCCGCGTCCGTCGCATGCGACGGTAACTATCTTCATGCCCGCCATCGCTGCCGACGCGGGATTGGTGCCGTGAGCCGAAGCCGGAATCAGAATCACGTTGCGGTAGCCCTGCCCGCGGCTCTGGTGGTAGGCGCGGATGACCATAAGTCCCGAATATTCGCCTGCCGCACCCGAATTCGGTTGGAGCGAGCATGCGGCGAAACCGGTGATGACGGCGAGGTCGTGTTCGATTTCGGCAATCATCTCGGTGTAGCCCTCGCGCTGGTCTGCCGGCGCGAAAGGATGTATGTTCTGGAATCCCGCGAGCGAGAGCGGCTGCATCAGTGCTGCGGCATTGAGTTTCATCGTACACGAGCCGAGCGAAATCATCGAGTTAGCCAGCGAGATGTCGCGCAGTTCGAGCCGCTTGATATAGCGCATCAGGTCGCTCTCCGAGCGGTAGAGGTTGAATACCGGTTCGGTCAGAATCTTCGAGCGGCGCAGCAGCGACGGAGCGACGGTCGGCTCCTCGGCGGGTTTCACGGTCTTGTGCCTGCGACCCTTGGCCTCGGCGAAGACGGCGATTACCTCGTTCACCTCCTCGGGTGTCGTAACCTCGTCGAACGCTATGCGGACGCGCGATTCGGACGGATAGAATAAGTCTATGCCGCGTTCGAGTGCGAGCGACTCGATGACGGAGGCTTCTGCCCCGATTTCTATCGTGTCGAAGAACGATTTTGTGGTTATGGCGTAGCCGAGAGCCTCGATTGCCTTGGCAGCCGTCGCCGCCGACAGATGTGCCGTCAGTGCGGCTCGGCGCAGACCCTCCGCGCCGTTGTAGACGCAGTGGAATCCGACTATCGACGCCATGAGTGCCGATGCGGTGCAGATATTCGAGGTTGCGCGCTCGCGCTTGATGTGCTGTTCGCGCATTTGGAGCGACATTCGCAGCGCGCGCTTGCCGTTGCGGTCTACCGATACGCCGATGATTCGACCCGGCATGTTGCGCTTGAACGCTTCGCGGGTCGCCATGTAGCCAGCCGAAGGACCGCCGAAGCCCATAGGGCATCCCAGCCGCTGCGACGTTCCGACCGCGATGTCGGCATCCCACTCCGCAGGCGGTGTGAGCAGTGCGAGCGAGAGCAGGTCGGCTTCGACCGCGACGAGTGCGCCCGCCGCATGCGCCGCGGCAGTGAAGTCGGCATAGTCGCGGATTTCGCCGTTCGCGGCAGGGTACTGTACTATCGCTCCGAACTCCTTGCCCGAAAATTCGTAGCCGGCGAAGTCGTCCACTATCAGTTCGATGCCGAACGGTTCGCTGCGGGTGAGCAGCACGTCGAGCGTCTGCGGGAATATGTTTTCATCGACGAACAACTGGTTGCGACCCGCCTTGACTGCCTCGCGCGAACGGAGGGCGAACATCATCAGCATCGCTTCCGCCGTCGCCGTACCCTCGTCGAGCAGCGAGCAGTTGGCTATCTCCATTCCCGTCAGCGAGCATATCGCGGTCTGGAAATTGAGCAGCGCTTCCAGACGACCCTGCGAAATCTCCGCCTGATAGGGGGTGTAGGAGGTGTACCACGCAGGGTTCTCGAACACGTTGCGCATCACTGCCGCCGAAACGGCATTCGGGTAGTAGCCCATGCCGATGAACGAGCGGAACTGGCGGTTCTTGTCGGCTATGGCGCGGATGTGAGCCGCGAATTCGTATTCGCTCATTCCGTCGCCGATGGCGAGCGGCTTTTCGAGCCGGATGCTCTGCGGAATGACCTGTGAAATCAATTCGTCCACCGAACCGACGCCGATTGTGTCGAGCATCTGCCGCAACTGCTGCGGGTCGGTGGTGCCGATGTGTCTGTCTGCGAATTTGTCGAACATGGTTGTATGTTTTGTTGTTTTATTCGTCCGTTTTCGGGGAAACGTGTGCATCCCTCGGATTTTGCTTTGGCAAATATAGCGATTTTTCCGAAGCGAAGCCCGTGCGGGACGATATTTTTGGCGGGGAGGGAGGGCGATTGACGACTTTAAGGTCTTTAAGGTCGTTAAAGTCTTTAACGAAAAGGTGAAGCGGCATTAAAGAGTGGCGAAATGATGTTTCGTTCCGATGCAAAGTCGGTTTTTTATTTTACCTTTGCCTGTACCAAAACATAAAACCTATGATAAAAAGAAACTTTACGATTCTGGCTGCCGGTGCTGCCGCAGCGGTCGGCTCGAATGCCGATGCCGCCAATCCCGCAAAGGGAAAGAAGTCGGAGCGTCGCCCGAACGTCATATTCATTCTGATGGACGATGCCGGCTACGGCGACTTCGGCTGCTACGGACAGACCAAGACCGAAACGCCGAACATAGACGCCCTCGCCGAACGCGGAGTGAGATTCACCGACATGTATTCGGCGTCGCCCGTGTCGGCTCCGTCGCGCTGCTGCCTGATGACGGGTCTGCATTCGGGGCATGCGCAGATTCGTTCTAACGACGAGCAGACGTGGCGCGGCAACGTGTGGAGCCTTAACGCAATGGAGCGCGACCAGGCTCTCGAAGGACAGGCTCCGATGAGCGCGGGTACGACCACTCTGGCTACCGTGATGAAGTCCGCCGGCTACAAGACGGCGATGGTCGGCAAATGGGGACTGGGTTCGCCGCTGTCGGAGAGTACGCCGAACAAGATGGGTTTCGACTTCTATTACGGCAGCATGTGTCAGCGCATGTGTCAGAACTACTATCCGCGCTTCATGTACCGCAACGGCGAGCGCGAGTATCTCGACAATCCGGTAATGGACCTCGGCGACAAACTCGACGCGGGGGCAGACCCGTACAAGAAGGAGAGTTACGACAAGTTCAAGGGCAGCGTTTACAGCCCCGATGCGATATACGAGAACGTGGTTTCGTTCGTGCGCGAGAACCGCGACGACGAGTTTTTCCTGATGTGGACTACCACTGTCCCTCACTCGGCGTTGATGGCTCCGGACGAGTACGTGCAGCACTATGTCGACAAGTTCGGCGACGAGGAGCCGGTATATACGGGCAAAGGCTATTTCCCGTGCCGCTATCCGAAGGCGACGTTCGCGGCGATGATTACCTATTTCGACCGTCAGGTCGGAATGCTCATAGACGAGTTGAAGCGGCTTGGCATCTACGACGACACGATTATCATGTTCACGAGCGACAACGGTCCGTCTCACAACTCCTACACCAATACGCTGTGGTTCGACTGCGCGCATCCGTTCCGCAGCGACCGAGGTTGGGTGAAGCGTTCGCTGCACGAGGGCGGAATCCGTATGCCGTTCATCGTTTCGTGGGGCGACAGGCTCAAACCGTCCGTGAGCGACTACATGGGTTATTTCCCCGACGTGATGCCGACGCTTTGCGAAATAGCGGGAGTGGACAGCCCCGCAACCGACGGAGTTTCGTTCATGCCGACGCTCGTCGGTCGCAAGCAGCCGCAGCACGATTATCTCTATTGGGAGTTCCCGCCGTTCCGCAAGGAGCGCGGCTGGCTCTCGATTCGTATCGGGCAGTGGAAAGGTCTGGTACAGAGCGTAGCCGACGGAAATACGAAGATGGAGTTGTTCGACCTCTCGACCGACAGCCGCGAAGAACGCAATGTCGCTGCGAGCCATCCCGAAATTGTGGCTGAAATGTGGGAGTGCGTCCGCAAGTCGCACGAACCGATAGAGAATCCGCTTTTCCAACTCGACATTACCTATCCGGAGAAGTAGTCTTGGATTGCGAAGACGTTTTGCCTGCGCCGAGTATATCTCGGCGCAGGCTGTTTTTTTGGGGGGGGAGCGTTAAAGTCTTTAAGGTCTCTAAGGTCCTTAAAGACTTTAAGGACATTAAGGATTTTTTCGCACTGCGTTATTCGCGTTACCGTTCGTCGGAGATTGTGTTATCGCTAAACAATATGTATTATTGTTTGGCGATAACATGGGACGCGAATATGCTTGCTAAATCTTTGTCGAATCTATATTTTTCTACCCGTAACTTGTTGATTATCAATATGAGGATGCTCCGTCCGTCTATATTCACGACGAACGGTAACGCGTTGAGAACTAAAACATTGTATATTTGTAACCGAAAAGGGGCGGATATTCGTTCCGGAACGGCGGATTCGATGCCGAATATTATCGGCAAGCCGACAACGGTACGTTATTTGCTCCGATTCGGGTGAAAATGTCTTCCGTAAGGCAGACGGAAGATGGTTTTAGGTAATTATGGGTTTTGTGTTTCCGCTCGGAACGAACAGTTCCGAGCGGTGTTTTTTTTCTGCGGCGGCTTTTGCTTCCCATATAAGTCCCCCGCATAGGCGGGGGATTTAGGGGGTGGGTAACAAGAATAAAAGAACTAACCGACGTTCGGTTTCCTGAAAACCAAGACTGACGGCATCCGGATAATCAGCGTCATAAAACATCACTCCCCCGCACAGGCGGGGGATTTAGGGGGTGGGTAACAAGAATAAAAGAACTAACCGACGGTCGGTTTTCTGAAAACCGAGACTGACGGCATCCGGATAATCAGCGTCATAAAACATCACTCCCCCGCACAGGCGGGGGATTTAGGGGGTGGGTAACACGGAAAAAAGCAAAAGCCTGATTTTGCTTGTACTGATGTTTAACTACCTTAAAATTTTTAAGGTAGTTAAACATCAGTACTTGAAACTGCTGCCGCCGATGAATTCGCGCAGAATCGACGTAGGAGGAATCTCGTCGGTCTTGATTGGAGTGAAGTTGTCGAGGAACTTCAACAGCCTCGCCGCCTCGCCGTACTCGGGTACGGTGTCGGGAATCTCGCGCAGAATCGGTTCGGCGACGGGACGCAGCACCGAAATCTCGTAGAACAGCGACGAGTTGAACATCACGTCGGCATTCTCCTGATACGGGAATATGTGCTTCTCCTCGCCGCGGCGGACGCTGCCCCAGCGCGACAGTGTGGCGTAGGCGTCGTTGCCCCGCGTCGCATAGTCGCGTGTAAGGCGGCGCAGCAGACGGTTGTCGGTCGTCGGGATGCGCGAAACATTGTCCATCGCCACCGAAGTGAAGCACGAGACGTAGATTCTGAACTTCGCGCTGTCGGGAATGCTCGGCGTCAGACGCGGGTTCAGACCGTGGATGCCCTCGATGATGAGTATCGAGCGGTCGTCCATCGTCAGCGGCGAATTGTGCCACTGGCGTGTGCCGGTTATGAAGTCGTAGCGCGGAATGTCGACGCTCTCGCCCGCCGTCAGCCGTTGCAGATGGTCGTTGAGTTGGGCGAGGTCGATGGCTTCGAGTGCCTCGTAGTCGTATTCGCCGTTCTCGTCGAGCGGCGTGTCCTCGCGGTTGACGAAATAGTCGTCGAGCGAAATCAGTACGGGGTGCAGCCCGAGTATGCGCAACTGGATGCCGAGCCGTTTAGCCGTCGTGGTCTTGCCGCTCGACGAAGGACCGGAGATGAGAACCATTCTTACGCCGCGCGACGCGTTGGCTTCGTTGACGGCGTCGGCGATTTGCGCCAACTGCTTCTCGTGGAACGCCTCGGCAATCTTGATGAGTTCGCTCGCATCGCCCTGAGCGACTTTGGCATTGACATGCCCGACGGTCGGAACACCCATGATGTCCACCCACGAGTGGTACTGGTGGAAGATGCCGAATAGTTTGTCGCGCTGCGGCGTCTTGCCGATTCGGTGGGGCGCGGTGCGCTCTGGCAGGGCGAGGTAGAAGCCGTTGTAGTAAGGTCGCACCTCGAATTCGTCGATATATCCCGTTGACGGGGCGAGCGCGCCGAGGAAATAGCCTACCATGTCGCCCAGCCGGTAGATGTTGCTGTACAGCCGCGGTCGCGAGCGCAGAAGCGCGATTTTGTCGTCGAAACCGAACCGCCCGAATTCGGCTATCGCCTCCTCGGTCGGCACCTTGCAGCGTTCGATGCGCAGGTTGGCGGCGACGATTTCGCGTGCCTTCGATTCGATGCGCAGACAGTCGCTCTCGGAGAACTCGCCGATGCCGTCAATCTCGCAGTAGAATCCGCTGCCTATCGAGTGGCGCACGTGGAATTTATGGTCGGGATAGAGCGACCATACGGCAGCCTGCATGATGAACGACACGGAGCGTTGGTAGACACGGTAGCCCTCGAAGTGGGTCGCGTCGATGAACCGTATCGAAATCGGGGTGTAGACTTTGTAGTTCAACTCCTTGATGCGGTTGTTCACATACGCGGCGAGGAACGGATATTCGTTGTCCACGTCGAGACGGTCGCGGATGTCGAGCAGGGAGGTTCCCATTTCGACTTCGATTTGCGAAGAGGTGTTTTCGCAATATACCTTGATGATGTCGTTCATTGCAGATGATTTTTCGTTTCCCAAAATTAACGGTTTTAATTCGATTTTCAAAAGACGTACCCGCCGTTCGTGCCTTCGGCGACATTTCGTGCGCTGCATCGGCGGTCATTATGATGCAAAACGTCGCAATCGGACGAAATATTTGCCGGCGACGAATGTTTTTTCTAACTTTGAACGCTAATATTCATGAACCGATGAACAGAAAATATTCTATTCCTCTGCTGCTCGCTGTGCCGGCACTTGCGGGCATACTCTTTTATCGCACGACGCTCCGCGAGCGCGAGGTGGTGATACTCTCTACCAACGACATTCACGCCAACATAACCAATTTCGCACGGCTTGCCGAAGCCGTCGAACAGTGCCGCGACACCGTTGCCACGGTGCTTGTCGATGCGGGCGACCGCTGGACGGGCAATGCGTTCGTCGATTTGGCGGAGGGACGGCGTCCGATTTACGACCTGATGAACGAACTCGGCTACGATGCCGCGACGCTCGGCAACCACGAGTTCGACCGCGGGACGGCTTTTCTGCGCGATGCCATAGAGTATGCCGACTTCGACATCGTGTGCGCCAACGTGAAGAATGTGAGCGCCGATTTCATGGACATGCGCCCGGGCGTTACGATAAAGACCGACGACGGCGTGCGCATCCGCTTCGTCGGCGTGGTAACCAATTACGATAACGGGCATCCCGACGGCAACAACGAGATTTTCGAGGGTCTCGAATTTCCCGACCCGATGGAGGCTGCCTGCGCAGCCGCAGCGGACAGGGACGGCAGCGAGGTTCTCGTACTGCTGTCGCACATGGCTCGCGACAAGGATTTCGAGTTTGCGGAGCGGTGCGACCTATATGACGTGATTATCGGCGGACACTCCCACGACGTGGTCGATACGCTCGTGAACCGCACCGTGATAGGGCAGACGGGCAACAAGTTGCGGATGGTCGGTGCGACCCGCATCCGGCTGAAAGGCAACAAAATAAAAAGTATCGATTACGAAAACATTCCGCTCGACCGCTACGGTGAGGACGACGATTTCGCGGAGCGTGTGGCGGAGATTCAGAGCAATCCCGATTTGCTGAAAAACGTCGGTACGCTCGGTGTCGCGCTCGACAGAGTCGGACTTGCCGATATGGAGACTACGCTTATCGCCCGAGCGATGGGTGCCGACATAGGATTCTACCACTACGGCGGCATCCGTCTTGCCGAACTGCCTGCGGGCGGAGTGTCGATGGCGACGCTGTTCGACCTCGAACCGTTTTTCTCGCAGATTTATACAATGACGATGACGCCGCAGCAGATGCGCGACATGATTATCACGAAATATAACGATACGGGCAACGCCAAGGAGTCGCACCGCATTGATTTGTTCAGCACCACGCCGTATACGATAGTTCTCGACGAGCGCGGCGAGGCGACTGACGTTTTGTTTCCTAAATTGCATGAGGGTGTGGCTTACAAGGTCGCCATGGCGGATTATATCGCCAAGAAATACGATTATGAAGCCACCGATGTTGAGCGGCACTCCGAGAAGGTACTCGATGTCGTGGCGGAGCATTTCCGCAATCAGTCTCCTGTCATATTTTCCAACAAGCCGAAGCAGAAGACCGTCAGGCGATAGCGGTGGGTGTTGAGTAAACCGAGCCGGCTTTGAAAAGCCGGCTCGGTTCGTTAAGGACATTAAGCCCGCATGCGCGGGCTTTCCCTCCTTCGCGCCTCGGCAGTCCGAACAAGTTCGACTGCTCTCGGCTTGGCGTCGGTTAAGGTCGTTTTTTGGGGCTGCTACTCCTTTACGCACCTTACAACTCCTGCCGAGGCGGGATACCAGAACATTTCGCCCAACATCGACGATGCCAGCACCTCGCAATAGTTGGTCGAGGGCTTGCTCGTCAGATAGTAGGTGCTGTAACCCGAATAGCGCATTCTGCCGCCGCTGCCCGATGAACCCCAGCCGTCGCGGCATCCTGCCGGCGGATAGTATGCGCCGTTGCAGACGAAGCCGTTGAGCGTGCCTGCCGGTGCGGAGCGGTCGCGAAGTCCGACCCATGTGTTTGCCGCGCAGTCGGGTACCTTGTAGCCCGCAGGACACGGGTCGTAGACCGTCTTGCGGTTGGTCGTCGTGCCGTGTTCGTAACCCCACAGAGTGGCGAACTTGACGTAGTAGGAGTTGAACCACGTTCCCGAACCGCTTTGCAGATGCGCCGTATCTTCGCCCGACGGGTCGCCGTCGTGGAAGTTCGACGAATAGTATATCATCGTCGTCGGATGCGCCGTGGCGTATTCTACGCTCTGTCCCGTAGGGATGCGGGCGTCGTCGTTGCCGATGACGCGGAACGAATATGTCGCCGACCTCGTCGGATTCGTTACCCATGCGACCTCGCCGAATGCGGTGTCCTCGCGGTAGCCGCTGACGGTTTCGCCCGCTTCGCCGTTGCCGGCGAACGGGTCTTTGCGCCCCCACTGGTAGTAGAGCCCGTAGGAGTCGGGGTCGTCGGGAGTGCTGCACAGCGCGCCGAGATTCATGTTCATCAGCGCGTTCGCGCCTCCTGCGTAGTGGAGCGATGCGCGCGGGTCTTCGCGCGGAATCCAGATATGCCAACTCCAAAGAATCTTGTTTGCGTCGTCGAACAGTGCCACGAGCGCGTTGCCGCCCCGTTTTACTGCCGCTTCATCGACACTGAACGTGATGCAGGCATCGGCTGGCGTTCCCCACAGTGCCGTGCCGTCGGGACGTGCCGCGCGGAAGCAGTAGTCGCCCGCTTCGGTAACTATGTAGCAGTTGGCGCAGCCTCCGTCGCTCAGATTTCTGCCCGATGCGCCCTTCTGCAATGCGACGTTGCGAATCGTGTTGTCCGTCGTCTGCCAAAGCCAGTCGGCGGTCGAACGCAGCGCGATGTCGTAATCGGCGGCGAACTTCTCCTGAGGATGATTGTAGATGGTGCTGCGGCGCAGCGTCTTGCCTGTCAGAATGCCGTTGGAGCGAATCATCGCGCCAGCCGACGTCTCGAACTCGGCGGAATAGCCGTAGGTGTAGGTCTGCGGCGGCACGGCGACATAGAAACTTTTCGGTTCGGACGTCAGTACGGTGTTGCAGTCGAGCGTAACGGTAGTCGCGTCGAAAGGCGCGCTGTAAAATCCGCCCGCATTGAACCGCATCGTCGGGTCTGCTGCTCCGCCGTCGGTGAGTTCGACATAGAACTGCCCCGCCATAGGCTCTTCGTTGTTGCCGAAGACGTTGATGCGGTGCAGGGTTTCGCCGTTGCCCGTGAGCGTGAATTTCAGAATCGCGAACAGGTTCTTGAACGCGAACTCAGCCGTTTCGCCGTACATCATTCCCGTTTTCGCCGTCGCGACCATGAAACCGCAGTTGCGGCAGTCGAATCCCTCGCCCGTGCGGTGCTGTACCGACGGAGCGTTGAGAATCATCGTGCGGTCGCTGTCGTAGTAGAACTCGGCGCGCCCGTCGTAGGGGTAGTAGGCGAAGTATATGTCGCTGCTCATCACGTCCTGATGCAGCCAGCCGCTGAACCGTCCGACGGTCGAGCCGCCGCGTTCGATGCGCAGCCGGTTGTTGTGGGCGTCGATTTTGTCGCTCATCGTGAATACGCCTATCGCGTCGCCGTCCTCCCAGACGACCTGAGCCGCGCTCTCGCCCTCGTCGAGCGTCGTGCGCACGCAGTCGGTGGTCGCCGTTACGGTTATGCTGCGCGACTGCTGCGGCTGTATCGGCAGCGTGTCGTCCTTCGCGCAGCCGGCGAGAAGCAGTATTGTCGCGGCGAAAGGTAGGTATCGTGTCATTGTCGTTTTTTTGCGGAAGACCAGAGAGGGACTTCTGGGAGAACTGGGAGAACTGGGACATTAAAGTCTCAGAAATCCCAGAGGTCTCAGATGTCCCAGAAATTTCATAAATCCCTTGCCCCGGGTCTTCCCGGTTTACTTTATCTTCTCGCAGCGGACAGGGTATCCCTGTGCGGTATGCGCCGATACCGGATTGAAACTGAATAAATTCATCGGGTTCTTGGCTGTCGCCGATGTTTTATAATACGTCGTATACATCGCCGTACCTTTTCCGGCGGCGGTCATCTTCGCGCTCGGGACGAACAGATATGCTCCGAGCGATGCGATACATCCCGTATCGTTTTTGCGGAATCCGGTCAGAGGATATGTTATGCCGCTTGCATTGTCCGTCGCACCGAGTTCGGTGTAGGTGAAACTCGTTTTGGAGTATCCGCTCCATGTCTGGTCGGCGCTTACCGGTACACGGTATCCTGCCGGACACGGGTCGTAGGCGCTCTTTTCGCCGCTCTCGCCGCCCCAAAGGTCGTTGAGTGCCGTGTAGTCGCTGTTGAACCAACTGTTCGTTCCGCCGTTGTTTACCTGCGCCACATATTTTATATATGTCATAGGGTTGCTGACGGTGTAGTCGATGCAATCGATTATGGAGGTGTCGTTGTTGGCGATAACGGAGAATTTCGCGCCGTCGGATACGTAAGATGCAGTCTTGGTCGAGAATGCGGTCGTTTCGCTCTCGCCTTTGACGTGTGCACCTGCGGAATTCGCGCCGATGAACGGGTCCTTGCGTCCCCACTGGTAGTAGAGTCCGTAGGAGGCGACATTGCCGATTTCGGTCGAGGTCGCGCCGAGGTTGCGGTCCATGACGGTGTGTCCCGCTGCCGCTGCACCCGAGCCGACTTCGTCGGTAGCCCAGATATGCCAACTCCATGCGATGCGGTCGTTCACTTTCAGTGCGATGACGGCATTGCCCTTGGCTCCCGAAGCCTTGAACGAGATGTACTTGTCTTTCAGAGCGTCGGTTACCGCTTCGCCGTTGCCCTTGGCGATTTTGAACTTGTAGGTGCCTGCCGCATTGACCATGTAGCAGTTCGCCGCGTCGCCGAGGTCGGTCGCGCCGACCGCTTCGTCGAGCGTTACGTCCGAAATCAGGTCGGCAGAGGTCTGCCACAGCCACTCCGCCGAAGCGTCGCCGCCGGTAGATTGGCTGACGAAATCAACGGTCGGCAGCGTGTAGACGGTCGAACGGCAGATAGTCTTCGCCGCGCCGTTGCCGACGGTCTTCGCGAGTTTCTCGCCGTCCTGCGCCTCGAACTCTACGGTATAGCCCTTGGCATACTCGCCGGCGGGAACGATAAGACGGAATGTCTGCGGTTCGGCAGTGAGTTGCACTCCGCATGCGAGGGCAATCTCCTTCGACCCCCCCCCGATGAATTGCGTCTTCGTGATGTCGTCGGCTGCGAAATCGACTGCGAACTGTCCTGCGACCGTTTCGCCGTCGTTGCCGCGGAATACGATGCGGTCGAGTTTCTTGTCGCCCGTAAGCGAGAGTTTCAGTATCGCGTGTACGTTCTTGAACTCGAACGAAAGGTTCTTGTACGATGCGTTTTCGTGCTTTGCGACCATTGCGCCGTTAGCCGCGAAATTCGCTGCGAAATCGGCTACCTGCGCTTCGGCGAGTTTCAGCGTGTATGCAGTCTTGCCGTGCGAATATGGCTGCATGCTCACCATGCTGTACGGATAGATTGCGTAGTAGTCGTCGGTTTCGACCATGTTTATGAGCGAGGTCTCGCTCGCATCCGAGAAGAAGTCGGCTTCCGTCTTGCCGGCGAACTCCGACTTGATGCCGAACAGTTCGGGCAGTGCATAGCCTATCTGTCCTTCGGTGGCTTCGATGTCGGCGAGGCGGTTCTCGAACGCCTGCTTCATCACCACTCCGATGAAATCGTTCGTCTGCCATGCCACCTGTGCCGACTCCGCGCCTTCGATGAGTTCGGTGCGCGAAACGTTTTCGATGACGGCGTGCGCTTTCAAGCCGTTTTTGTCCGGACCGGCGATTGCGGTCGCGTCGGTGTCCTGCTTGCTGCAACCTGCGGAAAGTATCGTCGCTGCGATTGCGACTGTCGAAAATAGTCTTTTCATCTCTGTGTCCTCCCGTAGTTTAGTCCCAGTTTTCGTTTTCGTAACCGTAGTTCTCGTTGCCCGTCGAGCCGGAGAATGCCGACGTGGCGAATCCGTGTTCCAGAGAGACGTGAAGTTCTCTGACTGCCGGTGCATGATATGCAGCACCCGTGATTGTCGTTTTCATTGCAATAAATGGTTTTATGTTAAAGTGTATTTTCGCACTCCGCCGGACTGCGGCTGTGCGGACGGGAGGGGGTATGACAATCCGAAACGGATTCGGAATGACGCGGCGCGGCATCGGTTCGTCCCGATACGCAGGTCGCGGCAGAGTCAGATTATCCTGTCCTTCGCAGGTCGCAATCTTTCGTCGTCGGCAGGTCTTCTGACTCGTTCCGATTCCGACGCCTTCCCGACCGCACGCGGCGGCAGTGGCATATATGGTCGAAATCGTGTTCCGCACTCGGCGGAGTCGAACATCACAGCAGCGGGACTGTCCGGGATTCTCACCCGATTCCCTTTTGATTCGCAGCCGCCGCAATCATGCGGCGGTATCCGAAACCGACATCCGCAAAGGTACTATAAATATGGATACGACGGTTCGGATACGGCAAAAAATGTAGTACCTATATATATTATAAGGGTCGTTAAGGTCGCGCACCTGCGAGCCGGTGCTTTAAGGACATTAGAGTCTTTAAGAACCTTAACGACTTTATGGGGCAGTCGTATGACTGCCCCGACGTTAAAGACTTTACGGTTGTCTTACCTGACTATATCCGATATCCGCACGTTCAGCGCATTGCAGATAAGGCATATCGTTTTCAGCGTAAGATTCGTCCGTCCCGCCTCGATGCGGCTGAGGTTCGAACGCTCGATATCGCATCGGTACGCCACCTCCTGCACGGTCAGCCCTTTGCTGCGCCTTATATCCTTGATTCGTTTCGCAATGTTGTTGATCTCAATTTGATAATCTATCATTTGTCCAAAAAAATTGTAAAAAGATTTTGTAATGCAAAGTTTTGTTTATATATTTGCACCATGCGTATCATATATGATACGGAAAAGTGTGCATGAGAGTGGGTCTGGATACGGTAGAACCGATGTTTTGCGGCGGCGTGTTCATGACTCGTGCGGGTGTCGGCAAAAGGAAAATAAGACTTTATATATATTTAATAGTATGAATGCTAAACGTTTGATTTCTACCCTAATGGCGACTGTCTTGTTCGCCGGGGGCGTCGGTGCTCATCAGAGCAAAACCGACAAGAGCGTCGAATTCCGACCTCACTGGTATCTCCAATTGCAGGGAGGTGCCGCATATACGCTCGGCGAGTCCAACTTCGGCGACCTCGTGTCGCCTGCCGCTTTCCTTTCTGCGGGTTATAAGTTCCATCCCGCATGGGGTGTCCGCGTAGGTCTCGGTGGATGGCAGGGCAAAGGTTGTTCCGTAGTTGCGAACAGTATCTACAAGTTCGATTTCGTGCAGGGCAATGTCGATTTGATGCTCGATTTCAGCAGCCTTGTCGGCGGATTCAACCACCGACGCGTATGCAGCGTTTTCGCATTCGCAGGTTTGGGTATTCTGGGCGGCGTGAATAACGACGAAGCCGTCGCTCTCGCCGATGCAGGCGAACCGCTCAGTTACTTGTGGCGCGACTCGAAGTGTTTCGTTGCCGGACGTTTGGGTTTGGGAGTGGACTTCCGTGTAGGCGAACGCGTGAATCTCAACATCGAGGCAAATTCCGCATTTTTATCCGATCGCTTCAATTCCAAGAAAGCCGGTAACCTCGATTGGCAGTTCAACCTGCTCGCGGGAGTATCTTTCAGATTCGGCAAGAACCATCGCGAGTCCGCCGTCTATGCTGCCGAGCAGGCTGCCGCGGAAGCAGCAGCCAAGGCAGCCGCCGAAAAGCGTGCCGCCGAGCAGAAAGCCGAGGCTGAACGCGTAGCCGCCGAGAAAGCCGCTGCCGAAAAGGCTCTCGCGGAGAAACGTGCCGCCGAGCAAGCCGCAGCAGAGCGTCTGCTCGCCGAGAAGGCAGCCGCCGAACGTGCCGCCATTGCCAAGGAGCATTCGGAGAACATCTTCTTCCGCATCGGTTCCGCCGCAATCCGCAAGACGGAGATGAAGAAACTCGATGCGCTCGTGGAGTGGATGAAATCCAATGCCGATTATCGTGTCGATGTCGTCGGATATGCCGACAAGGAGACCGGAAGCGCGGCGGTGAACAGCCGTCTGTCGGCTCAACGTGCCGAGAACGTGCGCAAATACATGGTCAAGGCGGGCATCGAATCCGACCGCATCGCGGTAGACCACAAGGGCGATACCGTGCAGCCGTTCGACGTGGCGTCGCAGAACCGCGTCGTAATCTGTACGCTCGAATAAAAAACATGAATATGATTCACTAATACCATATTTTAACAGTTTAACAAACAACTTCATTATGAAAAAACAATTTTTGAAATTTACGGCGTTGCTCTTGTCGGGTGCAATGCTGTTAAATGTGGGTTGTACTGATTATGACGACGATATCAGAGATATCCAGAGTCAAATCGACAATCTTACATCTGTAACCATTGCGGATTTGCAGACGCAGTTGACGAATGCAAATTCTGCAATCTCCGGAATCAACAAGACGATTGAGGAGTTGCAGGCTGCCGATAAGGCAAACGCTTCGCTGATTGCACAACTCCGTCAGGATATGGAGAAGGCGGACGGCGAAAATGCGAAAGCCATAAAGGACGCCATTACCTATCTTGAAGGTTTGAGCAAGAAGAATGCCGACGCTATCACTGCTCTCCAAACCTCGCTCGGCAACCTTTCGAGTACGGTTGCCAAATTGGAGGAGAAGCACGACAAGGACATCAAAGATGTCAAGGATTTGTATCAGAATCTGTCGAAGGCTCTCGATGATTACAAAACCGCTCAGGCTCTGACCGACAAGGCTCAGGATGACAAGATTCAGGCTCTCGACAACCGTCTTACCGCACTCGACAAGACCGGTGGCGAAATCGACCTGCTCAAAGGTCGTATCAAGACGCTTGAAGATGCCGATTTGATTAACCGTATGACTACGGTAGAGGGTATCCTCGGTGCCGACCTCGCGAAAGTTCTGAAAGATGCCGGTTACAGCAGCGTTTCGGCTGTTGTATCCGAGTATGTTACGGTAAAGGCTGACGTGGACGATTTGAAAAACAACTTCAATTCCAAGGTAGATGCCGCTATCGCTTCCGCTTCCGACGAAGGCAACCACTACAAAATTACGAATGTGGCAGACCTGAAATCGGCTATTCAGGACCTTCACAGCGGTATCGAGGCTGCCAACAACAAGATTGCCGCTTTGCAGAAGGATTTGGCTTCCCAGGTTCAGTCTATAGTTTCCATTCCTGAATACACCGACGGTTCGTTCGATTTGCAGGTTTACACGGTAGACGGCAAGGTTGTCGGCAACTCCGTCAAACTCGTATACCAGATTACTCCTGCCGCTATTGCCGAAACCGTTGTCGCTGCCGGTATCGACGCTATCGACCTCGTCGTTAAGGAGGCTAAAACCCGCGCTGCCGCTCCGTCGGCTCAAATCAACTCGATTAAGGTTGGTGCAGAAGCAGGAACAATCGAGGTTATGGCTACCATTCTCGATTACCCGACCGATGCTGCCGTCAATGTCGCTCTCAAATTCAAGAACAAGGTTCGCGACGATAAGGACAGCGTTCTCGAAAACGACGTTATCTCGGATTATGCCGGCGTAATCGCAGTAGAGGCTGCCGATTATAAGGCTATCACGTTCGAGGTAGAGGGTACGAAAGAGTATAAGGTGGCTTGGAATACCCCTAAGGCAGAGAGCCTGCGCACTATTTTCGATGATGCCGATGTTGTTGCCAAAGTCGATGGCAAGAAATACGAACTTTCGGCTTTGAAGGAGTTTGTCGGAGTAGAATTCGGTTCGGTTCAGTATAAAGTTTCTACTACGGCAACTCCTGCATCGGGCGTGTTTACCGTAAAGAACGAGGCTAAATCGTTCGCCAACTTCCCAGCCAAGGCTCTCACCGTCGAGTTCGCGAAAGACCTCGAATATACCAACGTCGGCAATAAAGTCGCTGCTGCTGCACAGTTCCGCGTTAAGGTGGGTGCCGCTTATGCAAACCCTGTTGCCGTAAACGCAACTTATACCGTATGTAATGCTCAGGGTGCTACGTTCGTATTCGGAACGTTGCAGAAACCATGGGATTACAAGTGGCTGATTTCGGCTCAGACCGACCTCGGCGGTTATTACGACTTGCAGCCGAGACCTGCTATTCCGGCTGCCGACCTCGCAGGAAACCAACTCGGTGAGGTTGCCGTATCCGTAGAGGGCGAGGAGACGTTCCAGCCTGCACTCTTCGAGCGTATTGTAAATGCCGGAGTTTGCGTGAAGAACAAGGTGGACAATAAGGCTATTCCGGTAAATGTATCTGCCAAGGCAAGTGAGGTCGCGCTGATTGCTCTCGTTTCTTTCGACGAGGCGACTTACGAGTGGGGCAAGACCTACAATGTGGAGTATGTTTACACTTATGAGAATGTAGACTATATCGTCAAGGGTACGGTTACCCTCGGTGCCGCTCCTGCAAATATCAAGAAGGAGATTGCCATTCCGATGGGATGGGCTGACGCTACGGCTACCGTTAAACTCGCAGACCTCTATGCAGAGCATCCGGCAGGATTCGCCGATGCGGCAGAGTTCCAGAGCGCGGTTCTCCAAAAGGGTATGGACGCTTCGAGCAATGGAAGCAACGCTCTGCTTGCAGAGCCTGCAACGACGAATTATCGCTACAACGCTGCTACCAAGAAGTATAACGCAGCCATCAACGGTACCGTTGCTGCTCTGACCATCAATCCTGCTATTGCAGTCGTTCCGGCTGCTGCACCTGCCGGTGCGATTAGCGGCAAGATAGGCAAGGATGCAATCGAGAAGGATGGCGACAGTTTCCGTCAGACTTGGACTATGACTACCTGGTACGGTCAGAAGATTGAAATCGTTGCAACCTACAATGTCGTTCTGCCTGCTTCTTCGGTATTCGAAATGCTCGCCAAGGATATATATATCAAGGACGGCAAGGCTACTGCCGAGGGTTACATCGGTACCGACGCTGCTACCGGCAATGCAATCTGGACGGTAGAAACCAAAGAGGAAATCGGCAATTACATCGACTGGAAGAATGGTGGTCTGACCGATTTGGATATTTACTTCAAGAAACTTTCCGTCGATAACGACCGTCAGCAGGGTACGCTCGGCAAGTTCTTCGCCAACGTGAATGTGAACGACACCAACAACCCTAAGATTGAGTGGACTAACAATGTTACCACCGAGCGTGAGGTTGAGGTATTGGCTTACATCGGACTCGGCGCAAGAAAGATTAACGTAGCCGAAAGCAAGTTTACGGTAGTTACTCCGGACCCTATCGTTACTTTCGAGCATTCGAATCTCGAAACGGCATACCAGATTAACGAGGTCGGCGACAAGTCGATAAATGTGAACCTGCTGGAAGGCATGTCCATTATCGATGCCGACAGAACTCCTAACCAGTGGATTGTCGCAAAAGACGATGCAACCGGCACTCCTGCACAACTTGCAACTGCCAAGGGTACGTTCTCTACGGTATTTGCAACCAAGCCTCTCGGCGGATATGTATATGTGAACGGTATCAACTTCAAGATTACCGACAACGACCAGCTTGAAGGTGTGGAAATCACTAATGACGGACATCTCAATTATGTTCCGGTAGGTGGTTCGACACTGCAACGCGACGTGAACGTCAAGGTCGAGGCTCACATCAAGTACTGGCTCGGCGAGAAGACCGTTAACTTTACGGTAACCATTAAGAAATAGTCATATACTGTTGCTTGATGGAATTTGAACAGGCATATTTGTCAAAAAATATGTAAGTAACTAAATTCTTTGTGGGGCGGCGGAAGAGCAATCTTCCGCCGTTTTTTTGAGGGGAGTGGGGGGGGTAGGGTCTTTAAGGTCTTTAATGTCGTTAAGGACCTTAAAAACCTTAAAGACCTTAAAGTCTCTTGCCCCTAAATTCCTCGAAATCCGTCGAAAAAGTTGCCCGTTCCGAAAAAAATGCGTAATTTCGCAAGCCAAACCCGTACAATATACGTGCTTGGCATTATAATAAACTGTTTATAAACCATTTAACGAGCGATTGTATCGCAAAAATTTTTCCAGTATGGAGAACAACATTAAAGTAGCAAACGAGAATTTCGATTGGAATGCGTTTGAGAACGAGTCGGGTCTGTACGACCAGTCGAAAGACGAAATCGCGAAGCAGTACGACAACACGATGTCCAACATTGCCGTAGGCGAGACCGTCGAGGGTACCGTATCCGAAATCAACAAGCGCGAGGTAATCGTGAATATCGGCTACAAGAGCGAAGGCGTCATTCCGGCATCGGAGTTCCGCTATAACTCGGAATTGCAGGTCGGCGACAAAGTCGAGGTTTACGTGGAGTCGGTAGAGGACAAGGGCGGACAACTCCTGCTCTCGCACAAGAAGGCTCGCCAACTCAAATCGTGGGACCGCGTCAACGAGGCTTTGGAGAACGACGAAATCATCAAGGGTTATGTCAAGTGCCGCACCAAGGGCGGTATGATTGTAGACGTGTTCGGCATCGAGGCGTTCCTGCCGGGTTCGCAAATCGACGTGAAGCCGATTCGCGACTATGACGTATATGTAGACAAGACTATGGAGTTCAAGGTTGTGAAAATCAACCAGGAGTTCCGCAACGTCGTCGTTTCGCACAAGGCTCTCATCGAAGCCGAATTGGAGGCTCAGAAGCAGGTCATCATGTCGAAACTCGAAAAGGGTCAGATTCTCGAAGGAACAGTCAAGAACATCACCTCCTACGGTGTGTTCATCGATTTGGGAGGCGTAGACGGTCTGATTCACATCACCGACCTTTCGTGGGGTCGCGTAAATCATCCGGAGGAGATTGTCGCTCTCGACCAGAAGTTGCAGGTGGTTATCCTCGACTTCGACGAGAACAAGAAGCGTATCGCACTGGGCTTGAAGCAACTCGTTCCGCATCCGTGGGAGGCTCTCGACGCCAACCTCAAAGTGGGCGATACCGTCAAGGGCAAGGTAGTCGTTATGGCTGACTACGGTGCGTTCGTGGAAATCGCTCCTGGCGTGGAAGGTCTGATTCACGTATCGGAAATGTCGTGGAGCCAGCACCTGCGTTCGGCTCAGGATTTCATGAAGGTAGGCGACGAGGTAGAGGCTGTCGTACTGACGCTCGACCGCGAGGAGCGCAAGATGTCGCTCGGCATCAAGCAACTTACCGCAGACCCGTGGGAGAACATCGAGCAGAAATATCCTGTCGGCACGAAATGCACCGCCAAAGTGCGTAACTTCACCAACTTCGGCGTATTCGTGGAAATCGAGGAGGGTATCGACGGTCTGATTCACATCTCCGACCTTTCGTGGACGAAGAAAATCAAGCACCCGGGCGAGTTTACCCAGGTAGGTGCCGACATCGAGGTAGTGGTTCTCGAAATCGACAAGGAGAACCGTCGTTTGAGCCTCGGTCACAAGCAACTCGAAGAGAATCCTTGGAACGAGTTCGAGGGTCAGTTCGCAATCGACACTATCCACAAGGGTACGGTTACCGAACTTACCGACAAGGGCGCAATCGTATCTCTCGGTGAGAATATCGACGGTTTCGCTCCTGCAAAACAACTCGTCAAGGAGGACGGAACGACTTTGAAGGCGGGCGAAACCGCAGATTTCAAGGTTATCGAATTCTCGAAGGCAACCAAGCGCATCACGCTGTCGCACACCCGTATCTTCGAGGAGGCAAAGCGTGCCGAGGTGGCAGCCGAGAAGGCTGAGAAGCGCGCCGCAGCAGAGGCAACCAAGTCTTCGGTCAAGAAGATTCAGGCTTCGGTCGAGAAGACCACTTTGGGCGACATCGCAGGTCTCGCCGAGTTGAAGGCACAGATGGAGAAGAAATAATCTTTTCGCAAGATTGATTGTTTCGATAAACGACGCCTGTCCCCATGAAAATGGGACAGGCGTCTTCTTTTGCACTATTGTCTTTATTTGCCGTATGCTGCTCCTGTTGCTGTGTTGTAACGCCAGTATGTATATCCTTTGCTTTTTGCCAATTCTTTTGCTTCTGATTCGGATTGCACATGTCCCAGATAAGTGTAACCTTCATAACCGGACACAACGTGAGTTGCTGTATCATTTATAAAGTCTTTTGTGCTGCTATATCCGTTGCGTTCAGCCACATTTTTAGTGGACGCACTTCCGGCAGCAAATATTAAAAACAAACTCAATGCTCCTGCTTGGACGATTGGTTTAAGGATTTTTTGTACCATAATATAAAAAATGTTAAAACGAATAAATATGAAAGTATGTCTAATACATCAAAAGTACCGTTTACCAAGCCAACGGATTGTCCCAGTTCCAATACAAAGGGACTTATTATTGCTGTCGATAATATAATTTTGCTGACAACGCGATTCGACATCAATGCCAATTGACAAAAGAGTAATGCCGCATACCACAGGGCATCGGGCAGACAATATATTAACAAGTATTTCGGACTGCCGTAACACACCTCTTTGTTGGGTATTTGTGCCCTAAACTCGAATGGCAGGTTTTGCACAAAAATTATATCTTGGCGTAAATAAATGTAAATAGCGGTACCGAGAATAAGAAGCAATAATGACAGTAAGGCAAATGTGTACCTTTGATGTTTAGACATATACAGTAATATTTAATGGATATATTTGATTTTATTTCCAACCATCATCATAATCTCCATTTTGAGATGCTTGCGACCCCTTTCTGCAACGAGTTCCTTCGTTGTAACCCGAATTATACGATGTTCCCTCTGCGCTTTTGCTGGAAGAATTATTAGATCTTATTCCTGCATTAAGTCCCAGAATTTCAATTCCGGCATGTGCGTCGAGACTCGAATTATCACTTGAATTTTTCTTGGTGTCCGTGCCGTAGTTCTCATGATACGTTTCGACACGACCATTTACATTCTCTCCATTACTATCCTTAAAATTGCATTTGTTCGATGGAGGATTTGAGCCAAATGCGACAATCGAAATCCCTATACAAGCGATTGAAACAATAATTTTTTTCATGGTTTTTCAGTTTTGCTTTACTTAAATTTATTTGCTTTATATTTTGTCCTGTCTTCCCAAAAGATCGATACCCACAAAAAAAGACGCGGACAAAACTTATTCGCTTATTGAGGTATCGCCAAACACCTTGCAGACAAACAAGTAAAGCCCACGTCGAAACGTGAGCGTTTACGCTTTACTCCTGTCTGCTTCAAAAATTGGCGATTTTCAATAAGCAAGAATAAATGTAACGCTTTTCCAATTATAATGTGCGTATCTCAGTAACTAATATTATTCCATAGGCACTTTCAATTGTTTAATTGTACAAATATATAATTTTATTTTCAAGTAACGCAAATCATTACTCCATTTTATGATGTGGCGGATTCAACAGGCGAGTGCGAAAATCCGAAATAATTTGTAAAAGCATTGATGTGGTTGAGACTTATTCTTCATTTTGTGTCCGCTTTCGGGCGGACGGATTAATGTCGTGTGAGTCGTCGCCCTTCTGTTTTTCGATGGTATGCGGATAAAAAAGCGCGGGCAAACTACATTATCCGCTTCCCGAGGCATCGCCAAACGCCGCACAGCCAAATCATGAAGTAAAGCCCGCGCAAAAAATGCACGAGTATCGAATTTACTTCTTGGCTGTTTGTAGAAAATTGGCGATTTTCGGGAAGCAAGAATCAAATTAACACTTTTCCGTATATGTTTACAATCCGTATACCGATTTCCGGTTTATCAAATCATAGGCAAAAAATTTTTTCGTATTGGTATCCGCAAATTTAGGCAATTTAATCGAATCTTACAATATGAGGCTTGTCCTTAAAGTCCTTAATGACTTTAAAGACCTTAATGTTTTATAACACAAAAGGCTTCCTTTCGGGAAGCCTTTTGTGTTAAGAACGCGGGTTCTTAACAACAGCAATGTTTACGAAACTATTTCATAAACTCCTGAACCTGGTCGTTCGGAACGATTGCCTCTTTGAATACGTAAGCACCGGTCTTCTCCGACTTGACCATCTTGATGCACTTGGTAAACTGCTTACCTACACCGGTTTTGAGGGTTGCGACTACTTTCTTTGCCATGACTCGTAATGATTATTTGATTTCACGATGTAAAGTTACCCTCTTCAAGTACGGATTGTACTTCTTGCGCTCCAAACGGTCGGGGGTATTCTTCTTGTTCTTCGTAGTGATGTAGCGGGACATTCCTGGAACGCCGCTCTCCTTCTGCTCGGTGCATTCGAGAATGACCTGAACACGATTGCCTTTCTTTGCCATTTCTACTTAACGGTTTTTAGTAAATTTTCTTGGGAGCGGCAGCCTCTTTGAGTGCGGCGGCGAGACCCTTCTTGTTGATAGTTTTGATTCCGGAAGTGGAAACCTTCAAGGTAATCCAACGACCCTCTTCTTCCGACCAGAAACGCTTGGTCTTCAAATTCGGACTGAATTTGCGCTTGGTCTTGTGGTTGGAGTGCGAAACGTTGTTTCCCACGACTGCCACTTTTCCTGTAATTTCGCAGACTTTCATTGTTAATAATTTTTAATTTATACCCAACAGGGGTTGCAAATATACGAATAAATTCGCAATACACAATACAATGCCCGATTTTTGGCGGTTTATTTCTTCGCATTGCGGCGTTCGGGTTTCGATTTCTTCTTCGCCGGCTCTGCCGCAGGCGATTCGGGTTCGTCCGCTCCGCCGCCCAAAGCCTGATAGAGGTTTATCATGCCCTGAATGCCCTCGAATCGGTCGGCGATTTGCGACAGCCGCGCCGAAAGCAGCGTCTGCTGCGCCGTCAGCACTTCAAGATAGGATACGTCGGAGTGGCGCATCAGTTGCTGCGTGCTGTTCACGGCGTTCTGCAACGCCTCGATTTGGTGTTTGCGGATGTCGGTCTTGCTGCGTGCGGTCTGGCACTGGGCGAGAGCGTTGTTCACCTCGCTGCCCGCCTGCAACAGCGTCTGCTGGAAGGAAATCGCCGCCTGCTCCATCTGCGCCTCGGCGATTTTCAGATTGGCGCGGTTGCGTCCGGCATCGAAAATCGTGGTCAGCAGTTTGCCGACGAACGAGAACAGCAGACTGCCCGGCGATGCGATGGACGCGCCGAACTGGTTTATCCAGCCGCCCGAGCCGCTCAATGTCAGCGACGGATAGAACGCCGCGCGGGCGAGATTGACGCTGTAAAACATCTGTTGGAGCGTGTATTCCGCGCTCTGGACGTCGGGGCGTTTGGAGAGCAGTTGTACCGGAATGCCGACGAGCAGTTGTTCGCACATCTTCTGCCCGTGCAGCGTGCCGCGCTCGAAATGCTGCGGAGTCGTGCCGAGCAGCAGCGCGAGGGTGTTTTCGACCTGCACGATGCGGTATTCGAGGTCGAACAGCGACGCATCGATAGCCCAACTGTTCGCTTCGGTCTGCGACACAGCCGCTTCGTTGGTCATGCCGCCCTGCTTCATCGCCCTTATCGTGCGGACATTCTCCTTCCAAGTCTTCGCCGTCATGCGCGACACGTCCAACTGCGCGTCGAGCATCAGCAGCGTGTAGTAGCAGTTGGCTATCGACGCCACGACCTGCGTCTGTACGCTCTTGCGGTAAATTTTGCTCTGCTCGTATGCCGCCTGCGCGCGACGCTTGCCGTTCCAGAGCCGTCCGGCTATGTCCACCTCCCAACTCGCCGTGATGGGCAACTGGTAGTTCTGGTTGGCGGAGTGGTTCACATAGTTGTTGGTCGCGACGCTCGGCGCGAACGCGAACGACGGATAGTAGGAGAGGCGTGCGGTGCGCAGAGCCGCCTCCGACTCGATGATGCGCTGCGCCGCTATCTTCATGTCGCAGTTGTTGGCGAGACCCTGCTCGATAAGCCGTTGCAGATGCTCGTCGGTGAAGAAGTCGCGCCAGTCGATGTCGGCGAGCGTCGTCCCGTCGGCGGTTTCGACGCCCTCGCCGAAGAGATTGTCGGTAGAGATGGTTTCGGGACGCGAATAGTTGCGGTATACCGAACATCCGGTCGCCAATGTCGCCGAGGCGAATATCATTATGATTGTAAGTCGTTTCATTACTCCTCCTCCACGTCGGTTTTAAGTGGTACGATGCGTTCCTGTACGGTCTGGAAAACGATGAACAGTGCAGGCACGATGAAAAGCAGTGCGACGGTGCCGACGAGCATTCCTCCGACCACGCCTGCTCCGAGCGTGTTGTTGCCGTTCGCGCCGACGCCCGACGAGAACATCAGAGGAATCATGCCGAATACCATCGTGAGAACGGTCATCAGTATCGGGCGGAACCGTTCCTTGGTGGCGTAGAATGCCGCCTGCGGAATCGACAGCCCTCCGCGGCGTCGCTCGGCGGCATACTCGGTAATCAGAATCGCCGTCTTGGCGAGCAGTCCGATAAGCATGATGAGACCCGTTTGCAGATAGATGTTGTTTTCGAGACCCATCATCTTTGCGAAAAGGAAACTGCCGAACAGTCCGAACGGAACTGACAGTATGACGGCGAACGGGATGACGAAACTCTCGTACAGCGCGCACAGTATAAGGTATATCAGCACGATGCAGACGATGAATATGTATGTCGTGTTGTTGCCGCTCGTCGCCTCCTCGCGGGCGATGCCGGCGAAGTCGTAGCCGTAGCCTATCGGCAGCGTTTCGGCTGCCACCTCGCTCACGGCGCGGATTGCGTCGCCCGACGAATAGCCGTCGGCGGCACGTCCGTTGATGCCGATGCACGGGAACATGTTGAATCGCGAGAGGTTTTCAGGCGCGTAAATCTTGGTCAGCGTTACGAACTGGCTCACGGGAGCCATGTCGCTGCCGATGCGCACGAAGATGTTGTTGAGCGTCTGGCGGTCTACGCGGTATTTCGGGTCTGCCTGCACCATCACCTGATAGAGTTTGGTGAAGCGGTTGAACTTGGTCGAGAGCATGCCTCCGTAGTAGCCGTTCAGCACGTTCAGCACCTCTTTCGGCGAGATGCCCGCACGCTTGCACTTGATTGCGTCCACGTCGATTCGGTATTGCGGGAACCGCGGGTTGAACGACGTGTGGACGGAGCCGATTTCGGGACGTTCCTTCAACTGTGCGAGGAAATCGTTGCAAATCGCCGCGAGGTCTTCGATGTTGCCGCCCTTGCGGTCCTGAATATATAGTTCGAATCCGTTCGTCGCTCCGTAACCCGGAATCATCGCCGGCGCGGAGGTGAATATCGTCGCCTCGTTGATGTTGGTGGTGTAGTCCTTGATTCGGTTCATGATGTCGGCTACGCTGTGTTCCTTGCCCTTGCGCTCGTCCCAGTGTTTCAGTCGCATGGTGAACGAGCCGTGCGACGAACCTGCGCCGGTCGTCATGCCGAATCCCGTCATGTTGATGTAGGCGTGGCACTCGTCGATGTTCTGCACGATGTCGCGGTCGATGCGGTCCATAACGCTCTTGGTGTAGGCGAGCGAACTGCCCGGAGGTGTCGAGACGTCGATTCGCACCGTTCCCATGTCCTCCTGCGGGATAAGACCCGTCTTGGTCGTCTGCATGAAGTAGCCGAGCAGCGCGATTGCCGCGACGATGAGTATGCCTGTCGTCCAGCGGTGGCGCAGGAAGAACGTAACCCCGCGCAGATAACGGTTGCGGACGGCGATGAACGCCGTCTCGAAAGCCGTGCTGAACCGCGATTTCAGGGTGCTGTTTACGGTGTTGCCTTCGGCGTCCTTCGGTTTGAGCATCATTGAACAGAGAGCGGGACTGAGCGTCAGAGCGTTGATTGCCGAGATGCCGACCGACACAGCCATCGTAAGTCCGAACTGCGTGTAGAACGCTCCCGACGTGCCGCCGATGAGCGAAACGGGGATGAATACCGCCATGAAGACGAGAGAACTGGTGATGACGGCGGAAGTGATGCCCTCCATCGCGTCTATCGCTGCCTTGTGCGACGAGCGGTAGCCCGCGTCGAACTTGGCGTGGACGGCTTCGACGACGATTATGGCGTCGTCCACCACCACTCCGATTGACAGCACCAGCGCGAACAGTGTCAGCAGGTTGATGCTGAATCCGAAAATGTAGAGGAACATGAACGTCCCGACGATGGAGACTATCGTGCAAATCAGCGGGATGAGCGTCGAACGGAACGATTGCAGGAAGACGAATACCACGAGCGTTACGAGTATTATTGCCTCCAAAAGCGTCCGCACCACATTGTGTATCGATGCGTAGAGGAAGTCGTTGGCACTCGACAGAACGACCAGTTCGAGGTCGGCAGGGAAATCCTCCTTCGCCTTTTCGAGGTAGGCGTCGATGCGGTTGATGACCTCGGTGGCGTTGGAACCAGGGGTCTGATAGACGTTGAACGACGTACCCGGACTTTGGTTCACCTCGCCTACGTAGAGATACGACTGCGTGCCGAGTTCGATTTCGGCGATGTCTTTAAGCCGCAGCACCTCGCCGTTGGGCAGTGCGCGGATGACGATGTTTTCGAACTCCTCGGGTTTTTCGAGACGACCCTTGTAGCGCATCGCGTACTGGAACGTGCGGTCGGAGTTCTCGCCGAAAGAGCCGGTCGCCGCCTCGATGTTCTGCTCGCCGAGCGCGGTCGTGATGTCCGACGGAATCAGTTTGTACTGCGCCATCACGTCGGGTTTGAGCCAGATTCGCATGCTGTAATCCGCTCCTCGGACTTCGATGTCGCCGACGCCCTGAATACGCGAAATCTCGGGAACGAGGTTGATTTTGATGTAGTTTACGATGAACGTCCGGTCGTAGGTGCCGTTGGGGCTGTAAACCGCTATCTGTTCGAGGATGTTGGTCTGACGCTTCTTGACGGTTACGCCCGTTTCGATAACCTCCGACGGCAGCGAGCGCGTGGCTCGCGAAACGCAGTTCTGTACGTTCACCGCCGCCATGTCGGGGTCGGTGCCCTGCTTGAAGTACACACGGATGCTCGCGCTGCCGTTGTTGGTCGCCTGCGAGTACATGTAGGTCATGTTCTCGACGCCGTTTATCGCCTCTTCGAGCGGCACGATGACGCTCTTCTGGACGGTCTCGGCACTTGCTCCCGTGTAGTTCGCCATCACGTTGATTGTCGGCGGTGCAATGTTCGGATAACGCTCTATGGGGAGTACCGCCAGTCCGAGCAGTCCGCCGAGAACGATGATAATCGAGATTACCGACGAGAGTACGGGGCGTTCGATGAATTTTCTGGTGTTCATTCCTGATGCCTCCTATCTCTTGTTGTCGGTAATGAATTTCTTGATTTTGACCGGCGTGTCGTCGCGCAGCAGACCGACGCCCTCGACGACTATCGTGTCGCCGGCGATAAGTCCCGACTCGACGACGTACTCCTTGTCGTTGCTGATGTGGAATACGCCCACGATTTTCGATTTGGCGATGCCGTTCTCGACCTTGAACACGTATACCTTGTCCTGAATCTCGTATGTCGCCGACTGCGGGATGACGATGCAGCCCTCCTGCTCGTGCGGCAGGATTACGTTGCCCGAACCGCCCGACAGAAGCAGGCGTTTGTGGTTGGGAAACTTGGCGCGTACCGTAACCGAACCCGTCGTCGGGTCGATGATGCCGCTGATTGCCTCGATGCGACCCTTTTCGGGATAGATTGTTCCGTCGCTGAGTTGAAGTTCGATGGACGGCATCGAGCGCAGCGCGTTTTCGAGCGAACCGTGCCGGCGCGTGAGCGAGAGTACCTGCGCCTCGGTCATTGAGAAGTAGACGTACATCTCGGAATTGTCCGATACGCTTGTCATAGGCGTCGAGTCGGACGGGCTGACGAGCGTGCCGACGCGGAACGGCAGCGTGCCGACCACTCCGTCGGACGGGCTTTTGACGAGCGTGTACGACAGGTTGTTGCGGGCATCGACCTCTTTCGCCTTCGCCTGCGCGAGTTGGGCGCGTTCGCTCGCGAGGGTCATGCGCGCCATGTTGAGTTCGAAATCGGAGATGATGTCCTGCTTGAAGAGTTCCTCCTTGCTGTTCGCAGTGAGTTCGGCGGCATCTACGGCAGCCTGCGCCACATCGACATTGGCGGTGGCGGTTTGCAGCGCGGCTTGGTAAGGCACCTGGTCGATTACGAACAGCGTCTGCCCGCGGCTGACGACCGAACCCTCCTTGACGTAGATGTCGGTGATGTAGCCCGAGACTTTCGGACGGATGTCGATGTCCTGCTTTCCGCGAATCGAAGCCGAGTATATCGAACTCAACTTGCGCGATGTCGGTTGCAGAATCATCGCGTCGTACTCGCGGATTCGTTTGGCGGTCTGCTGCTCCTCGCATCCGCACATAATCGCGGACGCGAGGACGCAGGCGGCAAGACCTAAAATGGTTTTGTTGGTCATAGGTTTTTATGGTGTTTTTTATGTTTGTCGGCTCACGCGGAATAGGCTGTACTCCGCCGCACGGTTTGCGATTGCAAATCGTGAGCGAAATTAGCAATAAATTTCGGTATATTTCCGTTCCGCCGCCGCGAAAAGGAAATTTTCGCGGGTGAAACGGCTTCCGAAGCGAAGAGAACGGGCAATTTTCCTTAAAGTCCTTAAAGTCTTTAACGACCTTAAAGACCCTATTACCTTTTTTCTCTTAATCTTTCGTGAAGCAGCGCGACGGCGTATGCCGAAGCGCGCGAAATGATTTGCGAACGGTCGGTTCCGCAGTCGCGCAGCACGGCGAATGTCCCATCCGGAGTAGCGACGCCTATCCATACCGTGCCTACCGGTTTTTCGGCAGTTCCGCCCGTCGGTCCCGCTATGCCCGTCGTCGCTATCGCATAGTCGGCGCGGGCGATGCGGCGGACGCCGTCTGCCATTTGCAGTGCCACCTGCTCCGATACCGCACCGTAACGCTCTATGGCTTGCGGGTCAACGCCCAGTATCTCCGCTTTCGATTCGTTGGAGTACGACACGACGCCGCACAACAGATATTTCGACGCTCCCGCCATTGCGGTGAACATCGACGCTATCGCTCCGCCAGTGCAACTCTCGGCGACGGCGAGCGTCAGCCCCTTTTCGATAAGCAGGTTGTGGACGAGTTCCTGCACCGACGCCTGCTCGAAACCGACTATGTTGTCGGGAATTATCGCGTAGAGTTTCGCAAATTCACGGTCGATGGTCGCCCTCGTCTCCGTACCGTCGGTTTCGTATGCCGACAGACGCAGCCTGACGATGTTCGGCGCAGGCAGATAGGCGAGTTTCAGCCCCTGCGGCAGCGCGTCCTCCCATTCGGCGATGCGTTCCGCCAGAACCGATTCGGCGATGCCCGAGGTAATCATCGTGCGGTGGACTATCGACCGCAGCGTGAACCGCCTGCACAGACGCGGCATGACTTCGTCTTCGATAAGATGCTTCATCTCGAACGGAACGCCGGGGAGCGATACTACGACCTTGCCGTCGCGCTCGAACCACATGCCGGGGGCTGTGCCGTGGGCGTTGAAAAGCACCGTGCAGCACTCGGGAACCATCGCCTGCCCGCGGTTGAGTTCGTTGAACGCGATGTTGCGGCGGGCGAGCAGCGATTCGACATGCTCGGCGACGCGCCCGTCGAACACGAGCCGCGAGCCGAACCACCGTGCGAGCGTATGTTTCGTGATGTCGTCTTTCGTCGGACCCAGACCGCCTGTGATTATGACTATGTCGCTGCGGTCCAGCGCGCGTTCGAGCGTCCGTTCGATTTCCTCCGCATCGTCGCCTATCGACGTGCGTTCGCAGACGGTGATTCCCGCCTCGTTGAGTTTCTGCGAAATGTACCGGGAGTTGGTGTCGAGTATCTGACCTATCAGAATCTCGTCGCCGATGGTTACGATTGTCGATTTCATATCGTCGTGTCGGACTGGGATTCCGACTTTTTGTTGTTCTCCTCCTCGATGAGCGAGCGGCAGATGTCGCCTACGAAACGGGGTCCGTTGTAGACGTATCCCGTGTAGGTCTGTACGAGCGTCGCTCCGGCGTTGAGCATCGCCTTCACGTCGGACGGCGACATAAGTCCTCCTACGCCGATTATCGGGTATGTGCCGTGGCAGCGTTCGTAGATGCGCGAGACGACCTCTATCGCCCGTCGGGTGAGCGGGTCGCCGCTGATTGCCCCGTATCCCGTCTTTTTCAGCGTTTCGCCGTCGGTGTTCATGACGGACGGCTTCACCATCGCATTCGTCGCGACGATGCCGTCGAGCGGCGTGTCCATCATTATGTCGGTCATCGTGTCGATGTCCTCGTTCGACAGGTCGGGCGATATTTTCAGCAGGATAGGTCGGTACTGGTTCTGTCCGCGGCGGAAGTCGAACAACGGTTCGAGAATCTTGCAGACGCTTTCTCGCGTGCGCGGGACATATTGTTTGAACGTGGTGTTGTAACTGACGTTCACCGTGAAGTAGTCCACGTACTGATAGAGGTTGCGGAATACGCGCAGATAGTCCTGCGGCGCGCTGTCGGGCGGCGTTACGGTGTTCTTGCCGATGTTGCAGCCGATGATTATGTTCTTGCGCGGATGACGCAGATTGGAGATTACGCGGTCGAGACCCTTGCTCGCCAGCCCGATGCGGTTGAGTATCGCACGGTCGGCGGGAAGTTCGAATACGCGCGGCTTGGGATTGCCCTGCTGCGGACGCGGCGTAACCGTTCCGATTTCGACGAATCCGAATCCGAGTGCGTCGAGTTCGCGGAAAATCTCGCCGTTTCGGTCGAATCCGGCAGCCATGCCGACAGGATTGCGGAACCGCAGTCCGAACACTTCGCGTTCGAGCGACGGATGTTCGACCGAATACATTTTGCGCAGTATCCACTTTCCGCACGGTATGCTTCCGACGATGCGCAGCATCATGACGGTGAGGTCGTGCGCGCGCTCCGCTCCGATAATCGGCGATAATTTGCGTAACAGTTTGAACATAAACAATTTCTTGCGAGGGATTCGCTCCCTCTGCAATGCAAATATACGAATAAGCGAGAGGAAAAGCAAAAGTTATTTTGATTTTCCCGAGCGGGAGTATATTGGGCGAAGCCAAATATACGAATAAGCGAGCAAAAGTTCTTTTGATTTTCCCCGCTTATTTAAGGTCCTTAAAGTCCTTAACGACCTTAAAGACTTTAAGGACTTTGAAGCGTCAGCCCCCTAAAAGTACTCCTCCCTATATCGGTAGCCGTTGCGCAGGGCTTCGAAGCAGTCGGCATTGCGGCGCAGCGATTCGGTGTCGGCGGCGATGTCGTAGCGGCTCCGTATCGTGCCGCACAACTCGTGCCATGCAATCGGTCGCGGTACGGTGCGTTCAACGCCCTCCGGATACCAGCCCTCCAACGGCAGTCCGAAATGCCGAGCGACCGCCCCGACCGCCATTGCCGTGGCATTCGCCTTGCCCTGCAACGAATAGCCCGCGATATGCGGAGTGGCGATAACCGCCTTTTCGAGCAGCCGGCGGTCTATGTCGGGTTCATGCTCCCAGACGTCTATCGCGCAGTCGAATCCGCTGTCGAGCAGAGCCTCGGTGTCGACGACCTCGCCACGGGAGGCGTTGATTACCACCGATCCTTCGTGCATCCGCGCGAGTGTCCGCGCATTTATCAGATGACGTGTCGAGGCGTCGAGCGGAACATGCAGCGTGAGTATGTCGGCTCGGCGCAGAACTTCGTCGAGCGGCAGAAATCCGAGATGTTCGCGCTCCTCCCTCGGCGGGTCGCAGCAGATGACGCGGAATCCCCACGATTCGGCATATTCCTTTACGAGCCGCCCCACGTTGCCTACGCCGACGATGCCCAAGGTGCGTTCGTGCGGTGCGAATCCGTGCCGTTCGGAGAGCGCGGCGAGCGTCGCCGCAACCCATTGCAGCACGCCGCGCGCGTTGCATCCTGCGGCGGTCGCCGTGCCTATGCCGTGCGAACGGCAGTAGTCGAGGTCGATATGGTCGAATCCGATTGTCGCCGTCGCAATGAACCTTACCGCCGAGCCGTCGAGCAGCGCGGCGTCGCACCGCGTGCGGGTGCGGATGATAAGCGCGTCGGCGTCGCGGACGTCGTCGGACGATATTTTCGAACCTTCGATGCGCACGACCTCGGCGAACGGGTCGAACACGCTTTCGAGAAACGGAATGGCTTTGTCTGCTACTATTTTCATATCGGGTGGTGCCGCATTTGCGTAAAACGGCTTAAAAATCGCACAAATATAACTATCGGTTGCCTACGGTGCGAGCGAATTGCGATTATTTTTCTACATTTGCACTGAAATAGCGGCGGGCGATGCCCGAAAAGCGGAATGAAAATGAAAAAGATATCAGTTTATATAGCCGTAACGCTGGTTTTCGGCTCGATGTTCGCAGGATGCGGCAAGGGCGGCGGCAAGATGGCGGGCGAAGCCGATTCGCTGTCGTATGTGGTCGGACTCAACGTGGGACACAATCTGCTGGCGATGGACTCGACGCTCAATGTCGATGCCGTGTGCCGCGCGATTCGCGACGTGTTCGACGGTACGCCGCGGATGACGCTCGACGAGGCGCGCGACTACTTTTTGGCGCAGAAGACATATTTCGTCCACGAGAAGGCGCAGGCTTATCAGGAGCGGTTCCTGACCGATTTGAGCAAGAGCGACCGTTCGTATGTCCGTGCGCGCAACGGAGTTACATATAAGATAACGACGCTCGGCGACCAGAGCATCCAGACCATGTCGGCTCGCGATACGGTGCGTATCGCCTATACGATTCGCGACGACGCGGGACGGACGATTCGCGAACGCGACACGTTGAGGGCGGCATACCGCGACCTCATAAGCGGTTTGCAGGAGGTGGTGAAGGTAGCGGGCGACGGCGGAAAGTTTGATGCGTGGCTGCCGTCGAAAACGGCATACGACACCGCCGGCAACGAGGAGTTGGGCATCGCGCCGAACCAACTGCTCAACTACGATGTCGAGATTCTCGAAATCGACTATTACAACCTCAGCAACCGCCGGTAACGGAGACTCTTCGGGGGATTGTGCTGCGCGAAGAGAGAAAGATACTCTCTATTGACCCTGATGTCCTTAAAGACTTTAAGGTCTTTAATCGTGTTACTCGTGCGCCGCTCGACAGCCCGACGCGACGGACGATATATTTTGCGAAAAATGGCGGGCAACCGATATTTTTGATTAACTTTGCAGAAAATATGCGATAACGATAAAATCAACACAATAAAAATTTGAAAACGATGAAAAAAATCTTTTTTGCCGCACTGACGCTCGCATGCGCCGCAGCGGTAACCTCCTGCTCGAACAAGGGGGCAACGACCATCACCAAGGGCAACGAGTCGAAGATGGATTCGCTGTCGTACTGCCTCGGCGCGAATATCGGTTTCGGCGTAAGCGGCGAAATGTCGGATATTCCGTTCAACATCGACCTCGTGAAGAAGGGTATCGAGGAGGGCGCGCTCGCCAAGGCGGAACAGACCCAGGAGGAGGCAGTGGATATTCTCCGCGAATATTTCATGAACAAGCGCAACGAGCGCAAACTGCAACTCGACGAGCAGAAAAAGGCTGCCGAGGCTGACTCGACCGTCGTAGTGGACAACTCGATTATGTTCGAGAGTCCGGCTGAATGCGACGAGGTTTCGTATGCGTTCGGTAACGACATCGGCAACAACGTCCGCGCAAGCAAACTCCCGCTTCAAACCTACTGGCTCAACAAGGGCTTCGCAGATGCGTTCGAGGGTTACAGCGAGATTTCGGAGGGCGACGTACAGTCGTTCCTGCAAAACTACTTCATGGTAGTTCGCCCTGCACAGGTTGCGAAGGCATCCGAGGAGTGGCTCGCGAAGATGGAGAAGAAATCGGGTGTCAAGAAGACCGAGAGCGGACTGCTCTACAAGGTCGTTAAGTCGGGCGATATGGCGACTGCCGCTACCGACGACCGCGACGTCGTTGTCGTCAAGTACGAGGGCAAGACCAAGGACGGCGAGGTGTTCGATTCCTCCTACCAGCGTGTCGAGGAGATTGAGAAGCAGATTGCCGAGGTTAAGAAGAACAAGGATTTGACCGACGAGCAGAAGAGCGAGCGCACCGCCCAACTCGAAGAGGAGAAGGCTAACATGGAGACCATCGAGTTCCCGCTCAACCGCGTTATCAAGGGTTGGACCGAGGGTATGAAACTCGTTGGCAAAGGCGGTAAAATCATCCTCTACATCCCGTCGGAACTGGCTTACGGACCACGCGGCGCAGGTCGTGCAATCGGTCCTAACGAGGCTCTCGAATTCACGGTAGAGTTGATAGACGTGAAGCCGTTCGAGGAGCCGAAACCTGCCGAGGAGGCTGCAACCGAAGAGGCTGCGCCGGCAGAGGAGACGAAATAGTTTCGACCGACGATTTATGGACGATGCCGCCTTTTTGGAAAGGCGGCATCGTTTCGTTTTGGCAAGGGCTATATGCTGTTAAAAATTGCGCGGCAGACATTTCGGTCTGCCGCGCATTGTTTAACGACCTTAAAGTCCTTAAAGTCTTTAAGGTCTCTAATGCCGCTGGGTGAGGCTTGTTACAGCCTCTCCTTAATCGCTTTGGTCTGCTCCTCGTAGCCCGGTTTTTCGAGCAGGGCGAACATGTTCTTCTTGTAAGCCTCGACACCCGGCTGGTTGAACGGATTGACGCCTAACAGATAGCCGCTGATTCCGCAAGCCTTCTCGAAGAAGTAAATCAGCGCGCCGAGCGAATGTGCGTCGATTGACGGAATTTCGACTCGGAGATTCGGCACTCCGCCGTCCACGTGTGCCAACTGCACTCCGAGTTCCGCCATTTTGTTGATTTCGTTCAGGCGTTTTCCCGCGAGATAGTTCAAGCCGTCGAGATTGTCCTTGTCCGCCTCGACACGCACTTCGTGAGCCGGTTTCGCAACCGAGATTATCGTTTCGAACATCGTGCGCTCGCCGTCCTGAATGTACTGTCCCATCGAGTGGAGGTCGGCTGTCAGCGTTACGCTCGCAGGGAAGATCCCCTTGCCGTCCTTACCCTCGCTCTCGCCGTAGAGTTGCTTCCACCATTCGTTGATGTTCATCAGTTTCGGTTCGTAGGAGCCGAGAATCTCTATCTTCTTGCCCGCACGGTAGAGTGCGTTGCGCACTGCGGCGTACTGTGCCGAGATGTTGTCCTCGTATGCCGTTCCTGCGGCAGTAGCCTTCTCGACCTCAGCCGCTCCTGCGACGAGTGCGGCGATGTCAACTCCGCCTACCGCCAGCGGCAGCAGTCCTACCGGAGTGAGTACCGAGAAACGTCCGCCGACATTGTCCGGAATCACGAATGTCGCGTAGCCTTCGTCGGTAGCAAGCGTTTTGAGTGCGCCGCGAGCCTTGTCGGTAATTGCGACGATGCGCTCCTTGGCGTCGGTTTTGCCGTAGCGGCGTTCTATCTCCTCCTTTACGATGCGGAATGCAATCGCCGGTTCGGTCGTCGTACCCGACTTGGAGATGACGATGGTCGCTATCGAATAGTCTTTGAGTGCGGCGAGCATCTCGGCGAGATAATCTTCCGAAATGTTCTGACCGGCGAAGAGTACGATAGGGTTCTTGTGCGTCTTGTGGAACATCTCGAACGAGTCGCTCATGGCGTCTATCACCGCTTTCGCGCCGAGATAGGAGCCGCCGATGCCGATGCAGATTACGACATCTGCCTTCGCACGGAGTTTCGCCGCCTGCTCTTCGATAGCCGCAATCTGCTGCGCGTCGATGGACGACGGAAGCGTTATCCAGCCGAGGAAGTCGTTACCCGCGCCCTTGCCGGCGTGGAGCAGTTCGTTCGCTTCGATTGCCTGTTTCTTCAAATCCTGAGGGATTTCGATGCCGCACTTTGCGACATCAAGTTTAATCGATTCCATAATTCGAAAAATAGTTGTTTTATGTTTGCCTGTCTCAAATTATTTGCCGTCGGGCAATATGTCCGTCGGAATGCTCAAAGATAATAAAATTTTTTCAGGAAATTCAAAAAAGATATTTATCTTTTTCGTACCTTTGTAGAAACTGCGGAAAACGTTTGTCGCGGCAAGTCTGCCGCAGTCTTAAAAGGTTGAAATATAGAGAAAAGCATATAAGTTATGGGATTGTTTTCACTGACTCAGGAGTTGGCTATCGACCTCGGTACGGCGAATACGCTTATCGTGCATAACGACAAGGTCGTCGCCGACGAACCGTCGATAGTGGCTGTGGATGTGTTGTCGGGCAAGTGCATCGCCGTCGGCAAGGAGGCGAAGATGATGGAGGATAGGACTAACCCTAACATCCGTACCATCCGCCCTCTCAAAAGCGGCGTCATCGCCGATTTCAGCGCGACGGAGTTGATGCTGCGCGGCATGATAAGCAAGATAAAGACCTCGGGTTCGCTCTTTTCGCCGTCGTTGAAGATGGTGATATGCATCCCGTCGGGTTCGACCAATGTCGAGATACGTGCGGTGCGCGACTCCGCCGAACATGCGGGCGCTCGCGAGGTAACGATGATATTCGAGCCTATGGCAGCCGCTCTCGGTGCGGGTCTCGACGTCGAGGCTCCGGAGGGCAACATGATTATCGACATCGGCGGCGGAACGTCCGAAATCGCCTGCATCTCGCTGGGCGGCATCGTATGTTCGGAGTCGATTGACGTCGCGGGCGACGTCTTCACCGACGATATCCAGAACTACGTGCGCCAGCAGCACAACATCCGTATCGGTGTCCGCACCGCGGAGGCAATCAAGTGCAGCATCGGCGCGGCGGTATCGGAGTTGGACGAGGAGTTGGAGGATTTCGTCATCACGGGTCCGAGCATCCTCACCGCCCTGCCGCAGACCGTGTCGCTCAACTATAACGAGATTTCGTACGCGCTCGAAAAGTCGCTCGTCAAACTCGATGCGGCTCTGATGAAGGTACTCGAAAGCATGCCGCCGGAGTTGTACTCCGACGTCTACCGCAACGGCGTCTACCTTGCGGGCGGCGGCGCGCTCATCAAGGGTCTCGACAAGCGTCTGTCGGAGAAGACGGGCATCCCGTTCCATATCGCCGAAGACCCTCTGCGCGCGATTGTCCGCGGAACGAACATGGCGTTGAAGAATATCAACCGCTTCTCGTTCCTGATGAGAGGGTAGCGCGACCCGTCCCGCAGCATCCGTCTTGACGGCGTGTCGCGGGACATGCCGCATGACGACGAAATTCCGCGCAAGGCAATGTACAGGCTTTTGTATTTCATAAGAAAGACCTATGTGGCGATAATCTTCATCGTGTTGGAGATTGTCGCCATACGTGCTTATGCCTACTCTACGCCCTATACGCAGTCGCGGCTGCTCGCGCTCTCGAACAGCATCGTCGGAAGCGTCCACGGCATGTTCGGCGAGGTCGGACACTACTTCTCGCTGCGCCGCGAGAACATACGCCTCACCGAGCGTATCGCCGAACTCGAAAACCGTCTCGACGCCTGCCGCGAATACATGCCGCAGGAGCAGGATACGATAGCGACGGCGATGCACGCCTACGAATATGTCGCCGCACGCGTGGTCTCCAATTCGATTAACCGTCCGCAGAACTTCATTACGCTCGACAAGGGCTTCAACGACGGCGTCGCAATCGACATGGCGGTGATTTCGCCCGAGGGATTCGCCGTGGGATACGTGGTGAACTGCTCGGAGAACTACTCCGTCGCGATGACGCTGCTCAATACGGCGTTCCGCACGAGCGGCAAACTCGCTTCGGACGGCAATCCGGGGTCGGTGCATTGGAGCGGTGGCGACCCGACGATAGTCGATTTCGACGAGGTGTCGAAATATGCGACCATAGAGCGCGGCGAGGTGGTTACGACGACCGGTTTTTCGCACTATTTCCCGCCCGACCTGACTATCGGCACGGTGGAGAGTTTCGAGTTGAGCAAGGCGCAGACGACATTCAACGTGCGTGTGCGGCTGGCTGCCGACATGGCTCGGCTCGGCAACGTGCTGCTTGTGAACAATACTTCGGCGGGAGAAATCAACGCATTGGAGCGCGCGCCGATTAAATCTACCGGCGGCGACTGGAACTGATTCGATAAGAGATGAACAACAGAGGAGCCTACATATTGTTTTTCGCGGTCGTGGCGATGTTGCAGATTTTCCTGCTCAACAACCTCACGGTCGGCGTCCGTTTCGCGCCTATGGTCTATGTCGTCTGCATCATTATGCTGCCGCTCGAAATCTCGCAGATGCGCATACTGCTCGTCGGACTGCTTTTGGGCGTGCTTATGGACGTTACGATGGGCGTGAACGGGCTGAATGTCGTGGCGACGCTGCCGGTGGCGTTCTTCCGTCGCCCGATACTCCATTTCGTGGCGGGCTTTTCCGACCTCGCCAAGGCGGACGGCGTCCCTTCGCCGGAGCGGCTGGGCAGTTACCGCTTCCACCGCTATGTCGTGTCGATGGTCGTGCTGCATTCGGTGCTCTTTTTCGGATTCGAGTGGCTGTCGTTCGACAATTTCGGATTCTTCCTCACGCGCCTGCTGTGCAGTACGGCGTCGTCGCTCGCTCTCGACTATCTGCTGATATTCCTTTTCATGCCTAAACTGTCGCCGAAGTCATGATTGTCGACAACGAACAGCGTTCCGCAAGAACCGTTGTGCTGCGGGCGGTAGTCCTCGCCATATTCGTAGTGATAGCCCTGCGGCTGGGCTATATCCAACTGCTTGACGGTCGTTACGACGAACTCGCGCGCAACAACTTCCTGCGCTACGAGGTGAAATACCCTCCGCGCGGCGAGGTGTTCGACCGCAACGGCGAGTATCTGGTGCAGAGCAAGGAGTGCTACGACCTTATGGTCGTCTATCGCGACCTGCCGAAGACGGGATTCGACACCGCGCGCCTGTGCCGCATAACGGGAATGTCGCGGCGCAAGTTCGAGACGGCGATGCGCAACGCCCGCGCCAGAGGTCGCGTAGGCACGCAGGTAACCAAATTCCTCACCTCCGAGGAGAAACTCCAACTCGACGAGATGAACATTGCCGGTTTCTATACCGTTCCGCGCACCGTCCGCCAGTATCCGCGCAAAATCGGCGGCAACCTGCTCGGCAGCGTCGGCGAGGTGTCGCCCGACATGCTGCGCCGCTATCCCGAGTACAACGTCGGCGACTATATCGGCACGGAGGGTGTCGAGGCGGCTTACGAACCGGTGCTTCGCGGTGAGAAAGGATTGATACTTCGCGATATATACGCCCGAGGCGGCTCGCGCGACTCGGTGATTAAAAATGCCGTGCGCGGCAAGTCGATAGTCTGCACCATCGACGCCCGCCTGCAACAGTTCGCCGAGGAACTTATGGCGGGTAAGGTCGGAGCGGTCGTGGCGATAGAGCCCGCGACGGGCGAAATCCTCGTCATGGCGTCGTCGCCGACGTTCGACCCCGACGAACTCGTCGGTCGCGAGCGCGGCAACAACTATATGAAGGAGTTGAACAACAAGCGTCATCCGCTGTTCAACCGTTCGGTGAAGGCGAAATACCCTCCGGGTTCCACGTTCAAACTCGTGAACGGACTTATCGGCATGCAGGAGGGCGTGCTTACGAAATACAACGTCTATCCGTGCCACCGCGGCTACGATTTCGGACGCGTGCATGTCGGCTGCCACCACCACTCGTCGCCGCTCGGACTGCACTATGCAATCGCCACTTCGTGCAACGCCTACTTCTGCTACGTGTTCCGTAATATCCTCGAAAACCGCCGTTACCCGTCGTTGAAGGATGCCTACGACGAGTGGCGCGAATATGTGTTGAGTTTCGGTTTCGGCGACCGGCTCGGCTCCGACTTTCTGGGCGAGGGTACTGGCTACGTCCCGAAGCGCGAGTTCTACGATAAACGCTACCGCCGTTCGTGGAACGCGCTTACGGTGCTTTCGCTGTCGATAGGACAGGGCGAGTTGGGCTGTACGCCGTTGCAGATGGCGAACCTCGCCGCGACGGTCGCCAATCGCGGCTACTATTACATCCCGCATATCGTGCGCAGCGTCGAGGGTCAGGATTCGCTCGACACGCGCTTCTACGAGCGGCACTATACCAAGGTCGATACGAAATACTTCGACGAAATGGTCGAGGGCATGTGGCGCGGCGTCAATGTGGACGGTACGGGTCGTCTGGCATACTTGAAAGATTTGGATGTCTGCGGCAAGACCGGTACGGCGCAGAACCCGCGCGGTGCCGACCACTCGACGTTCATTTCGTTCGCTCCGCGCAACAATCCGCGCATCGCCATAGCCGTCTATGTCGAACACGGCGGCTTCGGCGCCGAGGCGGCGGTGCCTATCGCGTCGCTTATCGAGGAGATGTATCTCACGGGCGAGGTGAAGCGTCCCGAACTGGTGGAGTACGTGAAGAACAAACATATAAACTATTCGATGTATGGCAAGTAACCGCAGCGGCATATCGATGTTCTCGGGCGTAGACCGTTTCGCGGTGCTGCTCTACGTACTGCTTACGCTCGTGGGCTTCGCGGCGATTTTCTCGGCTTCGTGGGACGAAACGAGCGAGAATGTCTTCTCCATGTCGCACAACTACATGAAACAGTTGGCATGGATAGGGGTGGCGTGGGGCGTCGGACTCGTCGTTCTGCTGCTCGACGGCAGCATCTGGCACAAGTTCGCCTACTATGCCTACGCCGTCGGTATCGTCGCTCTGGTGGCTACACTGTTTCTGGGTCGCGAGGTGAACGGCGCGAAGGCGTGGTTTCAGATAGGCGGAATGCGAATCCAGCCTATGGAGTTCGCCAAAATCGCCATCGCGCTCGCCACGGCGCGACTGATGAGCGAATATTCGTTCTCGATTTCCAAGGCGGGCGACCTTTTCCGCATCGCCGCGCTCATCCTGCTGCCATTGGGCATAGTCATGTTGCAGAACGATACGGGTTCGGGCATCGTACTCGGCTCGTTCCTATTCGTATTTTACCGCGAGGGTCTGAACAAGTGGATATGCATTCCGCTGCTGTTCATCGTAACGCTGTTCATCGTGTCGTTCCTTATCTCGCCCACGACGCTGCTCGTCGCGCTTATCGCGGTGTTCACGCTGTCGGAGGCGATGATGAACGGGCGGTGGAAAGACTGTCTGCAATATGCCGCCGGACTGTTCCTCGTCAGCATCGTCATCCAACTCGTGCTGGATGCCGTGCTGCCGAACGGGTTCGACTACTATAAGAGCCTGCTTATCGCGACGCTGCTGTCGCTGCTGGTCGTGCTGTGGTACGCCTACCGCAACAATCTGCGCAACATCTACGTTTCGGTCGCCATATTCTTTCTGTCGATGATGTTCCTGCCGACCTCCAACTTCATTTTCGAGTCGGTGCTGCGCGACCACCAGCAGAAACGAATACTCAGTTTCCTCGGCATCGTCAGCGACCCGACGGGACAGGACTACAACGTCAATCAGTCTAAAATCGCAATCGGCTCGGGCGGCGTTTTCGGCAAGGGATTCCTGCAAGGAACGCAGATTCGCTACAATTTTGTGCCGGAGAAACATACCGACTTCATATTCTGCACCATAGGCGAGGAGACGGGCTTCGCGGGCGCAATCGTCGTCCTGACGCTTCTCGCACTGCTCATTCTGCGTCTGATGCGCATGGGCGACCGCCAGCAGGAGACATTTGGACGGGTCTACTGCTATTGCGTGGCGGCGATTCTGCTGTTCCATACGTTCGTGAATGTCGGCATGACGATAGGTCTGATGCCCGTCATGGGTATACCATTGCCGTTCATCAGTTACGGCGGCTCGTCGCTCGTGGCGTTCACGATTATGGTCTTCATCGCCTTTGCGCTCGACTCCTCGACCCGCAAGGGACTGCCTACCTACGGCGAAATCAGGTAAAGCCTTTCCCCAAAAGTCCTTAATGTCCTTAAAGACCTTAAAGACTTTAAGGTCGTTAAATAACAGTGCCGGCTCTTTCGGAGAGCCGGCACCGGTATAATATAAGGTATGCCGCTGTCAATATGCGTGGTCGTCGTTCGCGGTCTGCTGCGAAATCTTGTGTTTGTTCACCTCGTGCCATACGTACCAGATGTAGGCGAGTACGAATGGTACGAGTGCCGAAACGACCGTCATCGTTTTTAGCGTGAACAGTCCCGACGAACTGTTCCGGATTGTCAGGCTGCTCTGCGCATCGACGAGCGACGGGTAGTAGGCCGTGCCGTTGAAACCGAGCGTCAGCAGCAGCATCCATACGGTAACGACCGTGCCGATGCCGCCGAACCATATCGCCTTGCGGCTCGAACGGAAATAGCCGAGGACCACGCTCGCGAGTACTGATACCACTCCCGCGAGCAGCAGTGCTGTTACGACCGGCATTGCGAGCATGTTGTGCAGGTATTTGTAAGGCTCTATTGTTATGATGCCGTCCGCACCGACCGCCCAGCCGTCGGCGACGAGTATCGAGAGCAGGAATGCGACGAAGAATATCACGAACGGTACGGCGTTTATCAGCATCGCCTTGCGCGACCGTCCGAACAGCGTCCGGTCGTCGATGTCGTTCATGAAATATTGCGCCGCGAGCATTCTCGACAGGAATACGAGCGCGAGACCGAGGCATACGTTGCGCATGTCGGCGAGTGCTTCGAGCCCGTACCACGGCGACACCCATTGCGAAATCGTCGATTCGCCGCCGATTATCGAGAGGTTGGCGCGGTTTACGGTGAACTCCGCTCCCGTGAACATCGTGCCGACAGCCGTGCCTATCAGCAGCGGTGCGCCGATGCCGTTGATGACGAGCAGTATGTTGTAGAAACGCTCGCCGAAGATGTTGTCCGGCTTGCGGCGGAATTCGTAGGCGACTGCCTGAATCACCATGACTAAAAGTATAAGCATCCACACGTAGAACGCGCCGCCGAAACTCGTCGAGTAGAAGAGCGGGAACGCCGCGAAGAACGCGCCGCCGAAGGTTACGAGCGTCGTAAAGGTGAGTTCCCATTTGCGACCCGTCGAATTGACTATCATCGTCCGTTCGGCTGCGGTGCGACCGAGTTCGTAGAGCATGCCCTGTCCGCCCTGGACGAACAGCAGGAATACGAGCAGCGATGCCAGCAGGGCGATAACCGCCCACCAGTAGTGTTGAAGGAGTATGAGAGTGTCCATAGCCTATTCGTTTTTGAATCCGATTTTAATCTGACGTACCATAATCATTATCTCTGCCGCGAGCATGACGGTGAACAGCGTCGCGAAGATGAAGAACGTTACCGCCACCGACGTTGTGTCAAGTTTTGACACAGCCGCCACGGTCGGTAAAAGGTCCTGCACCGTCCACGGCTGGCGACCCACTTCGCAGACAATCCACCCTGCCCACGAGCAGATGTAGACGAGCGGCAGCGCGAGAATCATCAGCGCGTGCAGCCATTTCATGCGCTCGAAACGTTCGCGCCTGCGCTGCATGTACCACACGGCGGCGAATATCAGCAGGAACAGCGAGCCGATGCCGACCATTGCGCGGAAAGCGTAGAATGTGAGTGCAATCGGCGGTACGGCTTCTTTCGGCGATGCGAGGTAGCCGTAGCCGAAGTAGCGGAACTTCTCGGCGAGGAACTCTTTGCCATCCTCGGTGTTCGGGTCGAACTTGGCGGCTATTTCCTGCGCCGCAGCCTTGTCGCCGCGGTCGAGCGCGTCGTGATAGAGTTTGAGCGCGGCTATCGCTTCGCGTCCGCGTTCGATTTTCTCTTCGGTCGGGATGATTCCGTGTTCGGCGTTGCCGTCGATAAGGTCGTTGATGCCCGCCACGTAGCCGTCGAAATCGTGAGTACCCATGACGGACAGGAGTTTCGGAATCTCGAACTTGAAGTAGAACGCGTCGTCGTCGTTCGTGCGCTCGCTCTCGGGGCGCAGCACTCCGAATACGACCAGCGGCGCACCCTCGCTGCCGTCGTAGAGTGCCTCCATGGCGGCGAGTTTCATCGGCTGGTGCTTGGTTACGAGTACCGCCGAACCGTCGCCCGTGTAAAGACATACCAAAAGTGATATGGTTCCGAACACGGCGGCTATCCTGGTGCTGCGCAAAGCCTCCTCGGTATGGCGGCGGCGCAGCAGATACCAGCCCGACACAGCCATGACGAATGCCGCTCCGGTTACGAAGCCCGACGTTACGGAGTGGACGAACTTGTTGAGGGCGAACGGCGACAGCGCGACGTCCCAGAACGAGGACATCTCGTTGCGCGCCATGTCGATGTTGAACTCCGTGCCGACCGGATATTCCATCCATGCGTTGGCGATGAGAATCCACAGAGCCGAGAGATTGACGCTGATTGCCACGAGCCATGTCGAGGCGAGGTGGAATCGTTTCGATACCTTGCCCCAGCCGAAGAGCATCACTCCGACGAACGTCGCCTCCATGAAGAACGCCATGATACCCTCGATGGCGAGCGGCGCGCCGAATATGTCGCCGACGAAGTAGGAGTAGTTCGACCAGTTGGTGCCGAATTCGAATTCGAGGATAAGCCCCGTCGCCACGCCGACGGCGAAGTTGATGCCGAACAGACGCATCCAGAATTTGGATATGTGCCGCCACTTTTCGTCGCCCGTGCGGTAGTAGAGCGTCTCCATGATGGCACAGAGGACGGCGAGACCCAGCGTGAGCGGAACGAATATCCAATGGAACATCGCCGTCATCGCGAATTGAGCCCGCGACCAGTCGGTCAGTTGTAAAAGTTCGCTGAAATCCATAAGTCGTTTATACGTTTAAGGTTGATTGATTTTGTCGATAGGTGCGGTGAGGTTCTCGACCACCGCTTTCGTCCGCTGCTCGTCCGAATCGAGCCGACCGAGCAGGTTCGGGAAGAACAGAGCCTTTATGATGGCGAACATGATGAAGAGTTTCACTGCTATAAGCAGCATCATCCCGCGCGTCAGCGACGACGTGCGGAAGGCGTCGGCATACATTCTGCCGAGGCGGACGATGAAAAAATCTCCGTTCATATTCGTTTGCATATAACAAAGTTATAAAATTTTGTACGAAATTCCCGTGCCGAAGCCGATTTTTTTGCAATATTCCTTAACGACCTTAAAGTCTTTAAGGACTTTAAAGACCTTAATGTCCTTGTCCTCGCAAAATTTTCCCTTATTAAAGTGGAAAACCCGAAAAAATGTAGTATATTTGCCGAAGCAAAGGTTTCATGGGCGGCGAACGTTCGCCCGTGATGAAAAGGGAATCGGGTGCAAATCCCGAACAGTCCTCGCTGCTGTGAGTCTTATCTTTCGAGCGTGAAAGAGCCGGACTCCCGACAATCTCTGCCACTGACCGTTCAGACGGTCGGGAAGGCGTCGGGGGAAAGACGAGTCAGAAGACCTGCCTTGCGATTGACGGATTTATGCCTGCGGCGGACGGGTTGAATCGACAGAACTTTTCCACGAACGAATCGGAGTGCTGTTGAATTTGTGCATTCGCTGTATGCTAAAAGCGTGAAGCGTATGAATACTTTGCGCCAGTCGTCATATCGGCGTCATTCTGAGCGGAGCGAAGAATCTGAATCTGGCGAAAAAGATCCTTCGCTGCGCTCAGGATGACGAAACGAGAAGAATTTGCGAATTTATAAATATAAAAATATCAACAGTATGAAAAAGATTTTGTGTTTTGCATTGGCGGCTGCGGTCTTCGCCGCGGGGTGCGTCAAGAACGACAATGGCGGAAAAGGCGACGATAACGGCTACCGTTATCTGACGCTCACTTTCGAGGGCGACGAGTGGAGCGAGAAGGTGGATTCGCCGCAGTATATGGGCAAACTGCTCTACGGCGACGGCTATTCGTGGTATGATTCGACGACCGATTTGTACAGTGAACTCAACTTCAACTACGACAGTTACAAGTTCTGGAACGGCGGCATCGCGGTGTCGAACTATTTCAGCCGCGACCTCGAAGCCAACAGCACCTACGACCAGCAACTTACGGTCTATGCCGACGATGCCTGCTCGGGCAACAACTGCGTCGTCTGCAACGGATTCGCGTCCTCCTATGGAGATTCGCGACCTTCGTTGGAGTTCAAGTACGGCAAGGGATATATCGTCAGCATGCAGGTGTGCATGACGACTTTCTTCTATCATACGGCGAAATTCGGCAACGACATGGTCGGGAAACTCGGCGCGGACGACTGGGTGAAAATCGTCGCTACGGGCTATGAGAGGGGTGTCGGCGGCGAAGAGGTCGAGGTCGAGACGGAAGACCCTGTCGAACTCTATCTCTACCGCAAGGGCAACTTCACGTTCGACGGCTGGAAGGAGTGGAATCTGTCGGGGCTCGGCGAAGTGTGGAAGGTTAAATTCGACATGCAGTGGAACGGCGGTGCGGATACGTTCATGATTCCGGCATATTTCGCAATCGACGACATCACGGTCTACAAGAAATAGCGGCGACAAGAGTCTTTAATGTCCTTAACGACCTTAAAGACTTTAAGGACTTTAAGAAAACTCTCCGAAAACGGCAGAAGCCTTTCGGGGAAAAGGAGAGAAAATAGTTGAAAATTCGATTTGTTTAGGGCGGAGGCGACTCCGGAGTGTTGGGAACGGTGCCGACGGCGTCGTTCCCGATGCGGTTTAATAAATTTCGCGATGAAAAGAACATTTGCTGCGTTTTTCGCAGCCGTTTTGCTGGCGGGATGCAACTCAGGCGAGGTAATCCGCAAGAGCGGCAGCGGCGGTGATACTGCCGACGCCGATTTCGACCGCGTGTTCGAGTTCACGCCTGCGCCGGGACAGTTCATCAACGAAAAGGTCTCGGGCTATTCGGGCGAATCGACGGCTGCGGAGGCGGCGATATATGCCGAAAAACGGCTGCGGAGCGGACTTTACCTGTCGCTCGGCGGCTTCGGCGGCTATGTGGTAGTCGGATTCGACCACGACATAGTCAATAACGGCGGATACAATCTCGCCATAGGTGGCAATCAGACCGATACAGCCAACGAACCCGGGATAGTGTGGGTGATGCCCGACGACAACGGTAACGGTCTGCCCGACGATACGTGGTACGAACTCGCGGGCAGCGACAGCGGTGCGGATGCCGCGGCGCGAGAGACGGTGCGCGGCTACGAGGTAACCTATTACCGTCCGACGGCAGCCGGACAACCAGTCCTTTGGCGCGACAACCTCGGCGCGACGGGCGAAATCGACTACATAGCCGCTTCGCACAGGCAGGATTACTACTATCCGTCGTGGATTTCCGCCGATTCGTATACATTGGGCGGTACGCGGTTGAAAGCGCGCAACTACGACCGCGACGGCGACGGGACGTATTGGGTCAATCCAGCCTACGACTGGGGCTATGCCGACAATCTCGGCAGCGATACGGTCAGCGGCGGTTCGATGGAGGGGCTGCCTGCGGGTATGCGCTTTACGCTGCTGAAAATCGCGAATGCCGTCGATGCCGACGGCGAACCGGTGCATCTCGACCGAATCCGTTTCGTGAAGGTGCAGACGGGAGTGAATACCAAGAGCGGCTGGCTCGGCGAGGCTTCGACGGAGGTAACCGCAATCAAGGACTATAACCGAATTCTCGGCAACAACTGATGCTGCGCCGTCTGTCGTCCATATTCATCGCGTTGTGTGCGCTGGCGTTCGGCGGCTGCATCGAATACGGTGCGCCCGCGCTCGAACGGTTCGACGTGGCGGATTCTTCGGGGCTGTTCATCCTGAACGAAGGCAATTTCATGTACGGCAACGCCTCGCTGTCTTATTACGATTTCGGAAGCGGCGAGTGCATGAACGACGTTTTCATGCGCGCCAACGGAGCGAAACTCGGCGACGTGGCGCAGTCGATGACGATTCACGGCGGCAAGGGATATGTCGTGGTGAACAATTCTGGTGCGATATACGTTCTCGACCTCTCGACGTTCGAGGTCTGCGGCATAATCCGCGGTCTGGTGTCGCCGCGCTACATCCGTTTCGTTTCGGACGAAAAGGCATACGTAACCGACCTCTATGCCGCACGCATCTCTGTCGTGGACCCGCGGACGAATGCCGTCGTCGGTTCGATAGACACGGGCGTCCACAAATCGACCGAACGGATGGTGCAGTACGGACGCTACGTCTTCGTATGCTGCTGGTCTTACGACGAAACGATACTCGTCGTCGATTCGCAGACCGACGAAATCGTGCGCGAAATTGCGGTCGGTCGCCAGCCCGACTCCATGGTCCTCGACCGCAACGGCAGGGTGTGGTGTCTGTGCGGCGGCGGTCTGTCGGCGGATGCGCAGGCGTCGCTGTGGCGGATAGATGCCGCGACACAGAGGGTTGATAAGGTGTTTTATTTCGCCGAAAACCGTGCGCCGTCCGAACTGTGCATCGACGGCGGGGGCGAAAACCTCTATTTTCTGGACGACGACGTGATGACGATGCCGGTCGATGCCGACGCATTGCCGCAACAGCCGCTCATCGACAATCGCGGTACGATATATTACGGCTTGGCGGTAGACCCGCATAGCGGCGACATATACGTTGCCGATGCCGTCGATTACGTGCAGGACGGAACGGTCTACCGATATACCCGCACGGGCGTGTTCGTCGATTCGTTCCGCGTCGGCATAACCCCGGGGGCATTCTGTTTCAAATATTCCGACTGACGATGCGCCTGCCGAAGTACATATCGCTTTTCGCCGTCGCGTCGTTCGCTTCGATGCCGCTTGCCGTCCGTGCGCAGGATGCCGAACGCAAGGTGGAGATAGAGCGGATAGAGGTACGCGGCACGAGGCTGCTAAAAGACATCGGCATCCAGAGAACGCGTCTGGATACCGTCGCACTGCACGACAATATCGCGCTGTCGATGGGCGACGTGCTGTTGCAGAATACCAATACGTTCATAAAATCCTACGGTCGCGGGACGATGGCGACCGTGTCGGTGCGCGGTACCGCGCCTTCGCATACGCAGGTAACGTGGAACGGACTGACAATCAATTCGCCCATGCTCGGTACGGTCGATTTCTCGCTCGTGCCGTCCTACTTCATCGACGATGCGAGTTTGTATACGGGTGCGAGCGCGGTCGGAATCGCTTCGGGCGGACTGGGCGGCGCGATTACGCTCGACAACCGACCGACCGGCGAACGGGGATTCGGACTGCGCTACATTCAGGGCGTCGGGTCGTTCATGACGTTCGACGAGTATCTGCGGTTCACCTACGGCGGCGAGCGGTGGAGCGTTTCGACACGGCTGCTCTACTCGTCGTCGCGCAACGACTTCAAGTATACGAACTACGCCAAACTGCCCGAACTCTCGTTCGACGATTCGGGGCATATAGTCGGTCGCAAGTATCCGACCGACCGCAACCGCAACGGCGACTACGGCGATTTTCACCTTTTGCAGGAGGCTTACTGCAATTCGCGCAAGGGCGACCGCTTCGGCGCGACGGTCTGGTACATGTTCTCCGACCGCGGCGTGCCGAAACTTTCGACCGACTATCGCGACGACTCGACCACGCGCGCTTCGCAGAGGGAATCGACGCTGCGGGCAGTGCTTTCGTGGGACAGAATCCTGCGCAGCGTCCGGCTGGGGGCGAAAGCGGGGTATACCTATACGGACATGCTCTACCGCTATCTGTTCGACATCACGGGTACGGGAGTAGAGATGATAGAGGGAATCCGTTCGCAGAGTTACGTCCACTCCGCGTTCGGACGCTTCGAAGCCGAATACTCGCTCCGCGACAAACTGATGGTTTCGGCGAATGTCGCCGCCAACCAGCATTTCGTAAGCAGCAGCGACGAATCTGTCTATAACAATACGGGCGACGAAGCGATTGTCGGCTACCGTCAGGCGCGCTTCGAACTCGCGGCTGCGGCATCCGTCCGCTACCGTCCCGTCGAACGGCTGGGACTGGCTGTTTCGGCGCGCTGGGATTTGTACGGTACGCGCAGTACGCCCGTCGTTCCCGCAGCGTTCGTCGACTATCTCGTTTCGCGCAGGGGTAATGTAGTGCTGAAAGCCTCCGTTACGCGCAACTACCGCTATCCGACGCTCAACGACCTCTATTTCCAACCGGGCGGCAATCCCGATTTGAAACCCGAACACGGCTTCACCTACGACGGCGGAGCGTCGTTCGACGTGAAATGCGCCGGTGGAAGATTGAGGATTTCTGGCGAGGTGTCGGCGTTCGACTCCTATATCGACGACTGGATTCTGTGGCGTCCGACGTTCAAGGGATTCTGGACGCCGCTCAACATACGCCGCGTCCACAGTTACGGCTTCGAGGCGAAAGCGTCGCTGACAGCCGATTTGGGCGGCGGGTGGTCGATTTCGGCGAACGGGCTGTTCTCGATGACACGCTCGCTGAACCGAGCCGACCCCGTGTCGGAGAACGACCTCTCGCGCGGCAGGCAACTGCCCTATATTCCGGTCTACACCTCGTCGGCGACGGGTCGCGTGTCGTGGCGGGGCTGGTCGCTCGCCTACAAGTGGCGGTATTACAGCGAACGCTACACCGTGTCGTCGGGCGACATGACGGTAACGGGCGTGGTCGCCCCCTATTTCATGAACGACGTCTCTTTGGAGAAACGCTTCGAGTGGAAGTGGGGCGGATTGTCGGTGCGTGCCGACGTGAACAACCTCTTCGGCGAGGAGTACGAGACGGTGCTTTCGCACCCGATGCCGGGGCGGAATTTCGGAATCTTCATCGGCATATCGCCCGACTTCGGTGCGAAATCGCGCGGAAATCGGAATTGATGAAAAAGTGTTGATAAAAACGAGCGCGAAAATTCCATTTTCGGAAAACGGTTGCTACCTTTGCGTCATGAAAATCTCTGTAAGGTCATGCGTCGGTTCATCGTTCGCCTTCGGGCGGACGGCGGTCGTCGGGCGGCAGCACTCCGCCGGCGATGCGATGGTTCACCGACAGCGCGGTCGAAAGCAGGGTTCGCACCCCTCATCGCATTCGTCGAGCCACCTGCAAGTCGCTCAATCGCAATGCCTGAACGCGTGCGGGAATGAAGCATAGGAACCACTGCAACGGGAGCGTTGCGGTGGTTTCTTATTTTATTTTTGTCGAGCCGAGTGCCGTTTCGTCATTCTGAGCGGAACTCAGTGGAGCGAAGAATCTGAAACAGATGTTTCGCTGCGCTCAACATGACGGATTCGGTCGAGACGAGACGGTGAAAAGGTTGTAGAAAAGTTTAACGTTAAAAAACAGTCAGGTTTAATGAAAGTCGGTGTAATCATGGGTTCGACGAGCGACTGGGAAGTCATGTCGGCTGCGGTCGCGACGCTCGAAGAGTTCGGAATCCCTTACGAAAAACGTGTAGTGAGCGCGCATCGCACTCCGCAGTTGCTGTGCGAGTATGCGACCACCGCCCGTGAGCGCGGATTGGACGTCATTATCGCCGGTGCAGGCGGTGCGGCGCATCTGCCGGGCATGACGGCGGCGATGACTCCGCTGCCGGTTATCGGGGTTCCGGTGCAGACCCGCGCGTTGAAGGGCGTCGATTCGCTGCTCTCGATAGTGCAGATGCCTGCGGGAGTGCCGGTGGCGACGGTCGCAATCAACGGCGCACGCAATGCCGCCCTTATCGCGGTTTCGATTCTCGCACTGCGCGACGGGGAGGTCGCACGACGTCTGGACGCTTTCCGCGCCGAGCAGACGGCGAAAGTACTGGCTGCCGAACTGTAATCGCTGACGTATGACTAAAATCGGTATCATAGGCGGCGGACAGTTGGGAATGATGATAGCCGAGGCGGCGAAACGGCTCGGTGCGCAGACCGTCGCGCTCGACGTGTCGGAGGATGCTCCGGCATTCCGCGTCTGCGACGAACATGTCGTCGCGCGGTCGTTCGACGATGCGGAGGCTTTGGAGCGTCTGTGTGCGGCGGCTGATGTCGTTACCTACGAATTCGAGAATATTCCGGCTCAGGTGCTTATGCCGCTGGCGGAGAGATACAATATCAAACAGGGTGTACGCCAACTCCTCGACTCGCAGGACAGACTGGTCGAGAAGCGCAATGCCGAGCGGGGCGGACTGCCTTGCGGCGGCTATATGGCGGTGGACAGTGCCGACGACCTGCGCCGCGGCGTGGAGCGTTTCGGCTATCCGTGCGTGCTGAAAAGCCGTCGGCTCGGCTACGACGGACACGGGCAGAAGGTGCTGCGTTCGGACGACGACTTGGCGGCAGCCGGGAAGATGCTCGACGTGCCGATGATTCTCGAAGAGTTCATTGATTTCGACTACGAGGCGAGCGTAATCATGGTCGCCGACAAGGAGCGTATCGTTACTTTCCCCGTCGGACGCAACATCCACAGCCGCGGCATACTCGATTTGAGCGTCGTTCCCGCTCCGCGGATGACCACCATGGTTCACGAACGTATGATACGCCAGAGCGAGGCTTTCATGCGCCGATGCGGCTACGAGGGAATCCTCGCGATAGAGTATTTCGTGCGCGGCGGGGATGTGATATTCAACGAAATGGCTCCGCGACCGCACAACAGCGGACACTATACCATCGAGGGCTGCACGACCGACCAGTATACCGAGTTGGTGCGTTACCTGCTCGGCGAACCGCTCCGCGAGCCGCAACTCGTCGCACCGACGGTGATGAAAAATATCCTGGGTCGCGACCTCGAAGCGGCGCAGGCGATAGCCGCCGAGGAACACGACGGCGTTTACGTCCATATCTACGGTAAGAGCGAGTCGCGTCCGTGCCGCAAGATGGGACACATAACGATGGTGGGCATGACGCCCGAACGGTTCGATGCCGAATGGGCGTGCCGTTTTGCAAAAGATGAACAATAACTTCCGAAACGAATTGAAATATATGGAGAACTATCGGATTTTCGTAGAGAAATATGCCGAATTCGGAGTCGAGGCGGAGAGCCTGCGATGCGAACTGAACGAGAACCTCGGGCTGGACATCCGCTCGCTGCGGCTGCTCAACGTCTACGACCTGTTCGGATTTACGCCCGAACTGCTCGAACGCAGCCGCTATTCGGTGTTCGGCGAGGTGGTAACCGACCGCGTGAGCGACGATTGTCCGCTCGACGGCGTGAAATATCTGGCTGTCGAGTATCTGCCTGGGCAGTTCGACCAGCGCGCGAGTTCGGCTGTGGACTGCGTGCGGCTGCTCGATCCGTCGGCGGATGTGCGCATACGCAGTTCGCGGCTGCTGATTTTCGACGACGGCGTGAGCGAGGGCGACATCGAAGCCGTGAAACACTATTATATAAATGCCGTCGAGTCGCGCGAGAAGGATTTGAGCCGGCTCGCCGACAACGAGCAGGCGCAGACGCGTCCCGTTCCGGTGTTGGAGGGCTTCACCGATATGCGGGAGGAGGATTTCGCCGCCTACTGCAAGTCGAACGGACTGGCGATGAACGCCGATGACCTGCGCGAGGTGGTGAACTATTTCCGCGGCGAGAAGCGCAATCCTACGCAGACCGAACTGCGGATTCTCGATACGTATTGGAGCGACCACTGCCGCCACACGACCTTCACGACCGAGATTACGGAGATAAAGATAGACGATTCGTTCATGCGCGACGAACTGGAAGCCGCTCTGGCGGAGTTCGGGCAGATGCGCAGCGAACTCGGACGCGGGCATAAGAGCCTTTGCCTTATGGAGATTGCGACAATCGGCGCGCGCTATCTGCGCAAGTGCGGCAAACTCGACGACTTGGAGCAGAGCGAGGAGAACAACGCTTGCAGCATATTCGTCGATGTCGATGTGGACGGTCGCACCGAAAAGTGGCTGTTGCAGTTCAAGAACGAGACGCACAACCATCCGACCGAGATAGAGCCGTTCGGCGGTGCCTCGACCTGCCTCGGCGGCGCGATTCGCGACCCGCTGTCGGGTCGTGCATACGTCTATCAGGCTATGCGCGTTACGGGTGCGGGCGACATATACAAGGAGGTTTCGCAGACGCTGGCGGGCAAACTGCCGCAGCGCATCATCAGCCGCAAGGCTGCCGCCGGATATTCGAGTTACGGCAACCAGATAGGACTTGCGACGACGCATGTCCGCGAGGTTTACCACGACGGCTACGTCGCCAAGCGTCTTGAAGTCGGAGCCGTGGTAGGCGCAGTGAAGGCGGAGAACGTGCGCCGCGAATCGCCGGCGAAAGGCGATGTGGTACTGCTGTTAGGCGGCAGAACAGGGCGCGACGGCATCGGCGGCGCGACGGGTTCGTCGAAGGAACACACGCTTTCGTCGCTCGAAGAGTGCAGTTCGGAGGTGCAGAAGGGCAATGCGCCGGAGGAGCGCAAACTCTCGCATCTGTTCCGTCGTGCGGACGTAACGCGGCTTATCAAGAAATCGAACGATTTCGGTGCGGGCGGCGTGAGCGTCGCTATCGGCGAACTCACCGACGGTCTTGACATATATCTCGACCGCGTGCCGGTGAAATACAGCGGTCTGAACTCGACGGAACTCGCTATCAGCGAGTCGCAGGAGCGTATGGCTGTCGTTGTCGAGCGCAAGGACATGGCGCGTTTCATGGAGTTGTGCGACGAGGAGAACGTTGAGGCGACATACGTCGCCGACGTAACCGATACCGCCCGCATGAGGATGTTCCATCACGGCTCGGCGGTCGCCGACCTTTCGCGCGAGTTCATCGACAGCGCGGGTGCAAGGCACTATACGAAAGTGTGCCTCGGCGCGGTCGAGAACCGCAATCCTTTCCGCCGCCGAATCGAGGGCGCGACGTTCCGGGAGAAAATGGCGGAAAATCTCGCCGACCGCAACGTGGTTTCGCAGCGCGGACTTATCGAGATGTTCGACTCCACTATCGGTGCTTCGACCGTTCTGATGCCGTTCGGCGGACGGACGCAGCGTACCGAGACGCAGGTCTCGGTGCAGACGCTGCCGGTGCGCGAGGGACGGACGACGACGGCGAGCGCGATGGCGTTCGGCTACAATCCGTTCGTCGCTTCGTGGAGCCCTTATCACGGCGCGGAGTATGCCGTGGTCGAGGCGGCTGCCAAGGCGGTGGCTTGCGGAGCGCGCTACGAGAAGATGCGGTTCTCGTATCAGGAGTATTTCGAGCGCATGACCGACGACCGCTCGTGGGGCAAGCCTATGGCGGCTCTGTTAGGCGCATTGCACATGCAGAAGGAGTTGGGTCTGCCGTCAATCGGCGGCAAGGACTCGATGAGCGGCACATTCCGCGACATCGACGTCCCGCCGATGCTTATGGCGTTCGGCGTAACGACTGTGGATACGCGGAACGTAATCAGCCCCGAATTCAAGCAGGCTGGTGACAAGATATATCTCATGGAGCATAAACCCAATGCCAACTTCACCCCTGATTGCGAGGCGTTGAAACACAATTTCGCCCTCGTGAGCGACGCCGTTGCCGACGGACGCATCTCGGCGGCGTGGGCTGTCGGATTCGGCGGCGTGGCGGAGGCTCTCGCGAAGATGTCGTTCGGCAACGAAATCGGAGCGAAGGTCGAGTGCGGCGAGGATACGCTGTTCGACTGGTCTTACGGCTCGATTGTGGTCGAGTGCAGCGGCGAAATCGACGACCCGAATGCGGTGCTGCTCGGCGAAACCGTAGCAGAGGCGGCATTGACGGTGAATGGCGAACGTTTCGGGCTGGACGAACTTTATAAGGCTAATACCGAGCGTTTCGAGAAGATATACCCTGCCCGCGGCAAGTCGGGCGGAGCGGTTCGCTGCGGCGACTGCACCCGCAAGGCTGCGGAGTATGCGGGTGAGGCGGTGGACGAGGTGAAAGTCTACCTGCCGGTGTTCCCGGGAACGAACTGCGACTACGATACCGCCCGTGCGTTCGAACGTGCCGGCGCGACGACACGAATCGGCGTGTTCCGCAACCTGACGGGCGAGGCGATTTCGGAGTCCATCGAACGTATGTGCCGCGAAATCGACGCATGCCATATTCTGGTTCTCAGCGGCGGTTTCTCGCTCGGCGACGAGCCGGACGGCAGCGGCAAATTCATCGCGAGCGTACTCAACAACGCCGATGTCGCCAAGTCGGTTCACGCGCTTATCGACCGCGGCGGACTGATTCTGGGTATCTGCAACGGATTTCAGGCTCTCGTCAAGTCGGGTCTGCTCCCTTACGGACGTCTGGGCATGGTCGGCAAACAGTCGCCGACGCTGTTCCATAACGATATACACCGTCATATCTCGCAAATCGTTACGACCCGTGTAGGCACGACCGCTTCGCCGTGGCTGTCGTCGTTCGAGGTCGGCGAATACCACTCAATCGCCGTCAGCCACGGCGAGGGCAAGTTCGTCGTCAGCGAGCCGATGGCGGAGGAACTCTTCGCCAACGGTCAGGTGGCGTTCCAGTATGCCGATGCGCAGGGCAATCCGACGACGGACGCTCCGTTCAACCCGAACGGCTCGTACTACGGCATCGAGGGCATCATCAGCCGCGACGGACGGATTCTCGGCAAGATGGGACATACCGAGCGTTTCGACGAGGGGCTGATGAAGAATATCCACGGCAACAAGCGGCAGTCGATATTCGACAATGCGGTGCGCTACTTCTGCAAAAAATAGAAAAATACGTCATTCTGAGCGAAGCGAAGAATCTGTTTCGCGGTATCTGATTAGATCCTTCGTTTCACTCAGGATGACGGAATGATAAGAAATAGGTAAAAGACAACAAATAGAATCAAAACCATAAAAGTTCACAAAACTATGAAACAGTTGGAGATGCTCTACGAGGGCAAGGCTAAACAGGTTTACGCTACGGACGACCCTGACAAAATCATTATCCACTACAAGGATGCCGCTACGGCGTACAACAACATCAAGAAGGCGACCATCGCCAACAAGGGTGTGCTGAACAACAAGATTTCGACCATCATCTTCGAGTATCTGCACAAGGCGGGCATCGAGACCCACTACATCGAAACCATCAACGACCGCGACCAGATTTGCCGCAAGGTGTCGATTATTCCGCTCGAAGTCATCGTGCGCAACTATATCGCAGGCTCGATGGCGAAACGCCTCGGGCTCGAAGAGGGCATCAAGCCGAGCAACGTGATTTTCGACATCTGCTACAAGGCGGACGAACTCGGCGACCCGCTTATCAACGACCACCACGCAGTGGCTCTCGGAGTCGTTACCTACGAGGAACTCGACTATATATATAAGGTTACGGGCAAGTTGAACGAGATTCTTATCGACATGTTCAAGAAGATGGACATCAACCTTATCGACTTCAAAATCGAGTTCGGTCGCACGTCCGACGGCAAAATCGTTCTGGCTGACGAAATCAGCCCCGACACCTGCCGTCTGTGGGATGTCAAGACCAACGAGAAACTGGACAAGGACCGTTTCCGCCGCGACCTCGGTCATGTGATAGAGGCTTACGAGGAGATTTACGCCCGTCTTTCGGCATTGAAAGCCAAGGAGTAAACGCTTTATGATAAAGACACGGCAGGCACTGAACCGCCGCCGTGCCGCAAAATTCATTCGAACCGATGATGGAAGAACATATTTTCGACGAACTGCACGAGGAGTGCGGTGTTTTCGGAGTATACGGCGTGCATGATGCTTCGTCGATAATCTACTACGGTCTGCATTCGTTGCAGCACCGCGGACAGGAGGGATGCGGCATCGTCTGCGTGGACGACGAGGGCGCATTGTGCCGCGAACGCGGTCAGGGACTTGTGAGCGAGGTTTTCGACGAGGACAAACTCGCATCGCTCCGAGGCAGCATGGGTATAGGACACGTCCGCTATTCGACCACGGGCGGCGGCGGTCTGGATAACGTGCAGCCGTTCTTTTTCCGCCACAAGTCGGGCGATTTCGCTCTGGCGCACAACGGCAATCTCGTCAATTCGCGGCAACTCGCCGACTATCTCGAAAGCCGCGGCAGCCTGTTCCACTCGACGTCGGACAGCGAACTGCTCGCCCACCTTATCAAGAAGGACGGCAACCAGCCGCGCATAACGGCTATCATAGACGCGTTGAACATGCTCGAAGGCGCGTTCGCGTTCCTGATAATGACCAAGAACCGCATATATGCCTGCCGCGACAAATACGGTCTGCGTCCGCTGTCGCTCGGTCGGCTCGGCGACGGTTATGTCGTCAGCAGCGAGACATGCGCGTTCGACGTTATCGGAGCGACGTTCCTCCGCGACATAGAACCCGGAGAAATAGTTACGATAGATGCCAAGGGTCTGCGCAGCAACTACTATTCGCAGTACCAGCGCCGCAAGATGTGCGCCATGGAGTATATCTATTTCGCTCGTCCCGACAGCGACATCGAGGGCTGCAACGTCCACGCATTCCGCAAGGAGTCGGGACGTCTGCTCTACCGCGAGTCGCCTGCCGAAGCGGATATAGTCATCGGCGTTCCCGATTCGAGTCTGAGTGCCGCCATGGGTTACAGCGAGGAGAGCGGCATCCCTTACGAAATGGGGCTTATCAAGAACAAATATGTCGGTCGCACCTTCATCCAGCCGTCGCAGGCTCTGCGCGAGAAGGGCGTGAAGATGAAACTCTCCGCCGTGCGCAGCATCGTGAGCGGCAAACGGGTGGTGCTTATCGACGACTCGATAGTCCGCGGCACTACGTCGCGCCGTATTGTCGAACTGCTCCGCGAAGCGGGTGCCACGGAGGTTCACGTGCGTATCGCCAGTCCGGCTATCACGCATCCTTGCTTCTACGGCGTCGATATTTCGACCTACGACGAACTGATGTGCGCCCACCGCGATACCGGCGAGGTCTGCCGCCTTATCGATGCCGATTCGCTCGCGTTCCTGTCGAAACAGGCGACATTGGAGGCTGCCCGCGGGCGCAGCGAACTGTGCTTCGCATGTTTCACGGGCGAGTATCCGACGGGGCTGTACCAGTCCATCGAGGAGGCGAACAAGGACGGAAAATTCTGAAATATCAAATAAAAACATACTTGACAAATGGCTGAAAGTTATGAAAAGGCGGGCGTGAACCTCGAAGCGGGTTACGAAGTGGTTCGCCGCATCAAGTCCCACGTGGCGTCTACCGCCCGTGCGGGTGTAATGGGAAATATCGGGGCGTTCGGCGGGATGTTCGACCTCGCGTCGCTCGGCGTGAAAGAGCCGGTGCTCGTGAGCGGAACCGACGGTGTCGGCACGAAACTGAAACTGGCGTTCGCGATGGACAAGCACGACACTATCGGTATCGATGCCGTGGCGATGTGCGTGAACGACGTGTTGGCGCAGGGTGCCGAGCCGCTGTTCTTCCTCGATTATGTGGCTGTCGGACACAACGAACCGGCGAAAATAGAAGCGATAGTAGCCGGCGTAGCCGAGGGCTGCCGTCAGGCGGGCTGCGCGCTTATCGGCGGTGAGACGGCGGAGATGCCGGGCATGTATGCCGAGGGCGAGTACGACATCGCGGGATTCACATGCGGCGTCGTCGAGCGGTCGAAACTTATCGACGGCTCGAAAGTCAAGGTCGGCGACGTGCTGGTCGGCATCGCGTCGAGCGGAGTTCACTCCAACGGTTTCAGCCTTGTCCGCAAGATTCTGGCTGACAACGCGCTCGACCTCGACAAGCGGTACGACGAACTCGGCGGTCGCATGCTGGGTGAGGCGTTGCTCGCTCCGACCAGAATATATGTGAAACAGGTATTGGAGGTGGTGCGCAACTGCGACGTCCACGGTATCAGCCATATCACCGGCGGCGGATTCGACGAGAACATTCCTCGCATACTGCACGAGGGACAGGGTCTCGAAATCGAAGAGGGTTCGTGGGAGATTTTGCCGCTGTTCCGTCTGTTGGAGCAGTGGGGCGGCATTCCGCACCGCGAGATGTTCAACATCTTCAACATGGGTATAGGCATGGTGATAGCCCTCGATGCAAGTGAGGCGCAGAAAGCGATAGATATTCTCGCTGCGGCTGGCGAAAAGGCTTCGGTAATCGGTCGCGTAACCGGCAGCGAAGGAGTGGTGATAGGATAATTTTTCTTTAAGGATTTTGATAAAAGAAGAGACTATATGAGAGCATTGGTAAGTGTCAGCGACAAGAGCGGACTCGTAGAGTTCGTCTCGGGATTGCAGTCGCTGGGTTGGGAGATAATCGCTACGGGCGGAACGCAGCGTCTGCTCGAACAGAGCGGTGTAAAGACAATAGGTATCAGCGAGGTTACGGGATTTCCCGAAATCTGCGACGGTCGCGTGAAGACGCTGCACCCGAAAGTTCACGGTGCATTGCTGGCGCGCCGCGACGATGAGAGCCACTTGCAGGCGTTGCGCGAAAACGGAATCGGATTCATCGACATGGTCTGCGTGAACCTCTATCCGTTCCGCGAGACCATCGCCAAGGAGGGTGTTACGATGGCTGATGCCATCGAGAATATCGACATCGGCGGTCCGTCGATGCTGCGCAGCGCGGCGAAAAACTATCGCGACGTTACGGTCGTTTGCGACCCGTCGGACTACGGTCGCGTACTCGCCGAGATTCGCGACAACGGCAACACTCTGCCCGAAACCCGCCTGACGCTCTCCGCCAAGGCGTATACGCATACCGCCGAGTACGACTCGTGCATCGCGACGTTCATGCGCGACAAGGCGGGGCTGCCGGAGAAACTGTTCCTCGAATTCGATTTGGTGCAGAGCCTGCGCTACGGCGAGAATCCGCACCAGTCCGCCAAATTCTATCGCGAGGGCAAGCCGTCGCCGTTCTCGCTCGCATTCGCCGAGCAGTTGGGCGGCAAGGAGTTGTCGTACAACAATATTCAGGATGCCAATGCGGCGTTGAACATCGTCCGCGAGTTCGACGAGCCGTTCTGCGTCGGTCTGAAACACATGAACCCTTGCGGCGCAGCCGTCGGCAAGGACATCAAGGAGGCATGGACGCGTGCTTACGAAGCCGACAAGGTGAGCATTTATGGCGGTATCGTGGCGGTGAACCGCGAACTTACGGGCGAGGTCGCCGAGATGATGAAGCCGATATTCCTCGAAATCGTCATCGCGCCGTCGTTCTCGGCGGAGGCGTTGGAGGTCTTCGCATCGAAGAAGAACCTGCGCCTGCTCAAAGTCGATATGACGCGCACCGATGCAGTGCCTGACCAGTATGTCAGCGTGAACGGCGGTCTGCTCGTCCAGCAACTCGATACGAAGACGGCGCACGTCGAGGAGTCGATGTGCGTAACGAAAGTCCGTCCTACGGCGGCTCAACTCGCCGACATGGAGTTCGGCTGGCGCATCGTGAAACACGTCAAGTCCAACGCTATCGCAGTCGTTCGCGACGGACATACGATAGGTGTCGGCGCGGGTCAGATGAACCGCGTCGGTTCTGCCGAAATCGCGTTGCGCGAAGCGCAGGCGCAGGGCTTCACCGAGGGTCTGGTACTCGCTTCGGACGGATTCCTGCCGTTCGACGATACTGTCGCTTTGGCGGCGAAGTACGGCGTTGCGGCTATCGTACAGCCGGGCGGAAGCATCCGCGACAACGATGCGATTGCCAAGGCAGACGAACTGGGTATAACGATGTTATTCACCGGAATGCGCCACTTCAAACACTGATTTTGGATTCTTTCGGTCTGTTTTTCTCCGCGACTCTCGGGAAATAGTCCCGCTATGTCCTTTCGAGCCGCAGAGAAAAATAACCTCGAAACAGTCTCGAAATGACTGAAAATTGAAATTGTAAAAAACAAACCAGACGAAATGAAGGTTTTAGTAGTAGGCGGCGGCGGTCGCTGCCATGCGATTGTAGATGCGCTGTCGCGGTCGGCGCAGGTCGGGAAGATATATTGCGCTCCGGCGAATGCCGGCATAGCGGCGCAGGCGGAAGCCGTCGCGATAAAGGATACCGATGTCGAGGGCTTGAAGCGTTTCGCGCTCGAAAACGCAATCGACCTTACCGTCGTAGGTCCGGAAGCGGCACTGGCGGTCGGTATCGTCGATACGTTCCGCGAATCGGGGCTGCGGATTTTCGGACATACCCGTGCGGCTGCGCGTATCGAGACGAGCAAGGAGTTCGCCAAGGAACTTATGGCGAAATACGACATCCCGACTGCGGGCTATCGGGCGTTCTCGTCCTACGACGAGGCGCGCGCATACGTCGCTTCGCGTCCTCTGCCGGCTGTGCTGAAATACGACGGACTGGCTGCGGGCAAAGGCGTCGTGATTGCCGAGACGATGGAGGATGCTGATGCCGCACTGCGCGACATGCTGCTCGACGACCGCTTCGGCGAGGGTCGGGTGGTGGTCGAGGACTACCTCGAAGGTCCCGAATTTTCGTTCATGTGCTTCGTGGACGGCGAGCGGCTATATCCGATGCCGCTGTCGCAGGACCACAAGCGCGCTTTCGACGGCGACAAGGGTCCGAATACGGGCGGTATGGGTGCTTATACGCGCCTGCCGTTCGTTACGGAGGAGGTCGAGCGGTTCGCGTTCGAGAAGATTATGATGCCGACTGCGCGTGCGATGGTCGCCGAGGGCTGCCCGCTTTCGGGCGTGCTTTACGGCGGACTGATGCTGACGCGCGACGGAGTGAAGGTAATCGAGTTCAACGCCCGTTTCGGCGACCCCGAAACCGAAGTCGTTTTGCCGCTGCTCGAAAGCGATATTTGCGATATTTTTTGTAATATTGCAGAGGGCAAGCCGCTCGCGTCTGCTCCGCAGTGGAGCGATGAGGCGACGCTCGGCATAGTCCTCGCGTCGAAAGGCTATCCGGCAGACTACGAAAAGGGTTTCCCGATTCGCGGTACGGAGAAGGTGGACGGCACGGTATATCACATGGGTACGGCGCGCCGCGACGGAGAACTGGTTACGGCGGGAGGTCGCGTGATGATTGTCGTGTGCAAGGGAGCGACTCTCCGCGAGGCGCAGGAACATGCGCGCCGCGAGGTCGCCAAAATCGAGTGCGCGAACCTGTTCCACCGCAGCGACATCGGCGACAAGGCGTTCAAATATTAAGGTCGTTAAAAAAACTGGAAAGATTATGATAATAGACGGAAAAGAACTCTCCTCGCGGCTGAAAGCCGGAATGGCGGAACGTGTCGTCGCTCTGCGCGAGCAGTACGGCAGAGTGCCGGTGCTGACGGTGATACTCGTCGGCGAAAATCCTGCGAGCCAGTCGTATGTGAGGGGTAAAATCAAATCCGCCGGCGAAGTCGGCATCGACAGTCGGCTCATCTCGATGCCCGAGAGTGTGTCGGAGAGCGAACTGCTCGACACCATCGCGCGTCTGAACGGCGATGCGGAGGTGGACGGAATACTCGTCCAACTGCCGTTGCCGCGGCATATCGACGAAGACAAGGTCATCGCCGCCATTTCGTTGGAGAAAGACGTGGACGGATTCCACCCGCTCAATGTCGCCCGACTGTGGCTCGGCATGCCGTGCGTGCTGCCGTGTACGCCGAAAGGTGTGATGCGTATGCTCGCCGACTGCGGCATCGCGACCGAGGGCAAACGGGCTGTTGTCGTCGGACGCAGCAATATCGTCGGACAGCCGATGGCGAAACTGCTGCTCAACGGCAATGCGACTGTAACGATTGCCCATTCGCGGACGAAAAACCTCGCCGAGGTAACCCGCGAAGCCGACATTCTCGTTGCGGCGGTCGGACGTCCGCGCATGATAGGTGCCGACATGGTTAAGGAGGGTGCAGTGGTAATCGATGTGGGCGTGAACCGCGACCCTGCCACGGGCAAACTCTGCGGCGACGTCGATTTCGCGGCTTGCTGCGACAAGGCGTCGTACATCACCCCCGTTCCGGGCGGTGTAGGACCGATGACCATCTGCATGCTGATGGAGAATACGATAGAGTGCTTTCTTAACAGAATTCAAAAAGATTAATTGCCCCGACACGAAGTCCCCCGCACAGGCGGGGGATTTAGGGGGTGGGTAACAAGAAGAACATAGTAAGCCACGATAGGTCGTCGATGGTGAGAACTTAAAGAATTTTATATTAACCCTGATAATTGTAGATACTTATGATTGAACGATACAGCCGTCCCGCGATGCGTGCGGTATGGACGGAGAAAAACAAATTCGACGCATATCTGAAAGTCGAAATCCTCGCTTCGGAGGCGTGGAGCGAACTCGGCGTAGTGCCGAAAGAGGACGTGAAGAAATTGTGGGAGCGCGCGTCGTTCTCCATCGACCGCATCAAGGAGATTGAGGAGCAGACCCGCCACGACATCGTCGCATTCACCCGCGCCGTGAGCGAAACTCTCGGCGAGGAGCGCAAGTGGGTTCACTACGGACTGACTTCGACCGACGTTGTCGATACTGCTAACGGCTATCTGCTTTCGCAGGCAAACAAAATCCTGTTGCAGGACATCGAGGAGTTCATGACGGTGCTGAGTCGCCGTGCCGAGGAGTTCCGCTCGACGCCGTGCATCGGTCGCACCCACGGCATCCATGCCGACATCACCTGCTTCGGTCTGAAATGGGCGTTGTGGTACGAGGAGATGAAACGCAATCTCGACCGCTTCCGCCGCGCAGCACGCGGCGTGGAGGTCGGCAAAATCAGCGGTGCCGTCGGCAACTTCGCCAATATTCCGCCGTCGATTCAGGACTACGTCTGCGCCAAACTCGGTATCGACAGCGCGAACATCTCGACGCAGGTCATCCAGCGCGACCGCCACGCCTACTATATCGCGACGCTCGCCGTCATCGCTTCGTCGCTCGAACAGATGGCGATGGAGGTGCGCAATCTCCAACGCACCGAGGTTCACGAGGTCGAGGAGGCTTTCGGTCGCGGACAGAAGGGTTCGAGCGCGATGCCGCACAAGCGCAACCCTATCAGCAGCGAGAACATCTGCGGCTGCGCCCGCGTGATGCGCGGATATATGGCTACGGCTTGCGAGAACGTCGCTCTGTGGCACGAACGCGACATTTCGCACTCGGCGACCGAGCGTATCATCCTGCCCGACGCGACGATGTTGCTCGACTACATGCTGGTGCGCTTCAAGGGCATACTCGAAAATCTGGTGGTGTTCCCCGATGTGATGCTCGAAAATATCTACCGCACCCGCAAGGTGATTTTCGCACAGCGCGTGATGAACGCTCTGATAGGCAAGGGACTTTCGCGCGAGGAGGCTTACGATACCGTGCAGCCGATTGCGATGCGTGCGATGAGCGAACGCGCCGACTATCAGGAGTTGCTCGCCGCCGACGGGAAGGTGATGTCGCTGCTCACGCGCACCGAACTCGACGACTGCTTCACGCTCGAATACTATATGAAGAATGTCGATTTCATCTACCGCCGTGTAGGAATATGATGCTGCGTGAAGCGACGGTTTGTTTTTTGCGCGGGAGGTCTATCCTCCCGCGCAATTCTTTAAGGACTTTAAGGTCCTTAAAGTCAAGCAGCCGCCAATCAGGCGGCTGCAAATAAAAGAAGGGCGGTACTATCTTTTCCTAGTTTTTTAATTGTAGATATGACTAAACGGTTAAATTGGCTATCTATCGTAGATATAGTTGTACCGCCCCATAACCGGTGCCGCGACATGCTCGCGGCACCCTCTCCGACGTCCGTAGTAGCGTCCTGTCATGCGGCTGCCTGCGGGGCAGCCCTGACGACGTTAAAGTCTTTTAAGGTCATTAAAGACCTTAAAGTCCCTAATGACTTTTTTTCGCAAATCACTGAAAATGAGAAAAGGCGGACGGGGTCTGCATTATACGTTAGTACAGGTCGTGGAAAACCCAATCAGCAATATAATACAAAACCCGCGCCCGCCAAGGCAGTACGATTGGTCTTCGCGATTTCCGTATGGAAATCGCTCGTGCGTCCCCGACGGGACGCAGGCAGGATGCAAAATTACGAGCATGTCGCATCCTTCTATTTGCCGCTGATTACAAATTTCCACGTTCGTACTAACGGCAAATGCACCCCGCTTTTCAGCGGTCTGCAATGCAAAGATAGTACAAAAAGGCGGGATTGCAAACTTCTTGGGGGTATTTTTGTTCGGGGGAGTAAAACCGCCCCCGAACTCTTTAAGGACTTTAACGACCTTAAAGTCCTTAGGGTCTGCCGCCGACATTGTCGGCGGCAAGGGACCGGGCAGTGCAGAAGAACGCGCAGCCGCCAATTAGGCGGCTGCGGTAAGGTGTCGGCGGGAGCGGTGTCCCGTCGTTAGATGGAGATGTCGAGAATCTCGAACTTGATTACGCCTGCCGGAACGGTAACTTCGACGATGTCGCCCTTCTTCTTGCCGAGCAACGCCTTCGCAATCGGAGTGCCGATGGCGAGTTTGCCCTCGCGCAGGTTGGCTTCGTGTTCGGCTACTATCGTGTAGACCATCTGACGGTTGTTGTTGTGGTTGAGCAGGGTTACCTTGCTCAAAATCTGAACCTTGCTCTTGTCGATTTTGCTCTCGTCGATGACACGGGCATTAGCCAGCGTATCTTCCATCTTGGCGATGCGCATTTCGAGCAGACCCTGTGCCTCGCGGGCTGCATCGTATTCGGCGTTCTCCGACAGGTCGCCCTTGTCGCGGGCTTCGGCGATTGCAGCCGAGATAGCCGGACGCTCGACCGAACGCATGTGGTCGAGTTCTTCTTTCAGTTTTTTGTATCCTTCCGCAGTCAGATAGATAATCTCTTTTGCCATAATAAAAACATAAAAAATAAAGAATTCCAACCCTTCGATCGGAACCCTGCATTTCATATTTGTCAGAACAAAGGTACGCAATTAAAATCGGAAAAACAAATATTTCTTCCGGAAAAGGCGGTGAAGCCATTAACGACCTTAAAGTCCTTAAAGTCTTTAAGGTCGTTAATGTCCCTAACGGCTTGCCGCTGCGGGGAAGTCTATCAGGTAGACCAGATGTTCGAGTGCGCGCAGATAGTTGCGTTTGCCGTATTTCGGCGAGTAGACGTAGCAGTCGAGCGTCAGCACCCTGCCGGTCTGTTCGTTTACGGTCGTGTAACTTACGAACGGACCGCCCATGAAGTCGTTCTCGACATCCCACAGTCCGCGCATCTCAATCCATGCACGGTCGCCTATCTTGACGGTGCGGTATTCGGGGCTGAACGGCACATAATCCTTGGCTTCGGCGTCGGGCAACTTGTCCACGGTCGTCATGTACGAACCTGCCGACGGACCCGGGATGCGGGCGGCGAAGAGGTTGCGCATGCGCACGAGGTCGTCCGCCGTCAAAGAGCCTTTGCCCTGATATGGGTAGGAGTAGATGAAAAATCCCTGGCTCGACGTCGGAAATTCGTAGGATGCCCATACGAAATCATCGCTCTGCGAGCGCAGTTCGTAGCCTTGCGGAACCTTCATGCGGATGCCGAACATGTTGCCGATTACCTCGCTCAAAGCCTTGGCTTCGTGGCGTTCGGCGAAACGTATCGTGCGGTCGCGCTCCGCCATTTCGAGTACGTAGAGCAGGTTCTTGCCGTTGGCGCCGAGATAGTCTACGAGCGACTGCTGCGTCGGTCCTTGCAGTGTCAGGACAATCTGCGGGGCGGATTCGACGTCGTACTGGACGGCTACGGATGCCGTTTCGACCTTGGACGAAACGAGGACTTTGAGGATGTTGCGGTGTGCCGGCAGCATATTCTTGAAGTCGTTCGGCGTGATGCGCAGCACGTTGAACATGGGTTCGTTCTGGTTTATCATCTCGACGGGCTGTTCGAGCAGCGAACGCAGCGATTCGCCGACCGAGCCCTCCCATTCGGGTGCCTGACACACGACGAGAACTTCGTAGGGTGCGCCCTGTGCGGTCTTCTTGCCGCCGTTGGAGAGGGTATTGAAATTCTTGCAGCCTAAGACGGATACGGCGGCGAGCAGGACGATTGCGATGTTGAACAGACGTTTCATAGATTCGGTTTTTGCTGATTGCATTAACAAAAGTATACATATTTTATGCAATTCGCAAAATTTGCATAATTTTGTAGGATATAATATTGAAGTAAATGCGATTCAGACCTCCGAAGTTTCTGCGCCGCCTTATGCCCGACCTTATCTGGGAAATCGAGGACGACAACGGCGTTTTCCTGACGTTCGACGACGGACCGACCCCGGGTATCACGGAGTGGATTCTCGCGACGCTCGCCAAGTACAACGCCAAGGCGACATTTTTCGTACTCGGCAAGAATGTGGAGTTGTATCCCGACTTGTACCAGAAGATTCTGGATGCCGGACACAAGGTCGGCAACCATACCTACTCGCACCAGAAGGGGTGGGGAATGCCGCTCGAACGCTATCTCGAAGATGTCGATTTCGCGGGCGACATAATCCATTCCGAACTCTTCCGTCCGCCTTATGCGCGCGTTACGCCGTCGCAGATGAGGGCTGTCGCGAAGCGTTACAAGATAGTGATGTGGGACATCGTTTCGCGCGACTACAACCGTTCGCTTTCGCGCGAGGGATGCCTGCGCAACGTTACCAAATATCTTACTGCCGGTTCGATAGTGGTGTTCCACGACAGCGAGAAGTCGTTCAAGAACATGAGTTACGCCCTGCCGCGGACGCTCGAACGCATAAAGGAACTGGGGTTGAAATGTAAAATCATAGAGTTGTAGCCTGATGAATATCGTAGTTGCCGTAACCGCCGCGAGCGGTTCGATTTATGCCCGCCTGCTCGTCGAGTCGCTCGCCGCGAGCGGGGATGTCGGGCGGATTGCGCTCGTTTACAGCGAGAATGCGCGTGCGGTCGCCGAACACGAGGGGGTCGCGATGCCGGCGGATGCGAAAATCGTCGAGTATTCCAACTCCGATTTGTTCGCTTCGCCCGCGAGCGGTTCCGCCGCGTGGGATGCGATGGTAGTCGTGCCGTCGTCGGTCGGAACGGTCGGCAGGATTGCGGGCGGGGTGTCGCAGACGCTTATCGAGCGTGCGGCGGATGTGATGCTGAAAGAGCGTCGCCGGCTGGTGTTCGTCGTGCGCGAAACGCCTTACTCGCTTGTGCATCTGCGCAATATGGTCGCTCTTACCGAAGCCGGAGCCGTGATAGTTCCCGCTTCGCCTTCGTTCTACTCCAAGCCTGTTACCGTCGAGGAGTTATGCCGCACCGTCGTCGAACGGGTGGTTGCGCTTTTAGGCGTGAAGGCGGAGCATTACGAGTGGGGGAAGGAGAGGTAGTTTTTTAAGACCTTAAAGTCGTTAAGGTCATTAAGGCAGCCGTTATTGCGGAGTTCCGCTCCTTTATTATATATATTATATAAGGTATCGTCTTTTTTAGGGGCGATGCCTTAATTTTTTTTGCTCTGTACGCAAAATTTATAGTACTATGTATTGCATAATACTAAAACTCGTATTATATTTGCATCGCAAAAGAACTAATGCGGACAGAGAACAGCGCGAAGCCAACGGCATTAAGGTCTTTAAGGACTTTAAAGACTTTAAAGGAAAAAGGCAGAAAAGGCGGTTCCGCAGGCGGGGCGACGAAAAAAAACTGAAAAATTTTTAACCGGCATAAACCGTTGATTATATGCGTGTTCGGCTGAAAATTTTCGGGGGGGGGTAGAGCACCGCACATCGGTTTTGAGGCTTGGAAATTTTTACTTTATTTTGCGATAGCAAACAATGAAAAACAGGTTAAACGGAAAGGTTATGAGCATATTTTTAATGTGTATCGCCGCCCTTGTGTGCGGCATCTCGGCTAACGCGCAGACTACGGTGCGCGGAACCGTCAAGGATGCCGCCAAGGGCGAGGCGGTAGGGTACGCGACCGTTGCGGCGATGCGCGATTCGCTCGTCGTTGCGGCGGTCGCTTCGACGGCGGACGGCGTGTTCGACCTCCGCATCAAGGAGAGCGGAGAGTGCAGGGTGGAGATTACGGCGGTCGGATACTCACCGTTCGTTACGTCGGTAGTCGCCGACGGCAAGGTGCATGATTTGGGCGAGGTGGCGTTGAAGGAGGGCGTCGAGGTCGATGCCGTGGTGCTGACGGTGCAGAAACCTATCGTTACGGCGGATGCCGAAAAACTCACCTACTCGGTCGAGGACGACCCCGAGGCGCAGTCGAGTACGTTGGAGGAGATTATCCGCAAGGTACCGCAACTGACCATAGATGCCGAGGGCAAGGTGCTGATGAACGGGCAGAGCGACTACAAGATTCTCGTGAACGGGCATCAGTCGAGTTCGATGTCGCGCAATTTCGCCGACATAATCAAGAGTATGCCGGCTTCGTCCATCAAACGTATAGAGGTGATAACCAATCCGTCGATGAAGTACGATGCCGAGGGTGTCGGCGGCGTGCTGAACATCATCACGACCAAGGCGCGGTTCGACGGTTACAGCGGAAGCGTGAATGTCGCGGCGAGAAACATGTTCAACCGCAACTGGGATACGAACAACTCGGCGAACTTCACGTTGCAGACCGGCAAATTCGCGCTCTCGGCAGGCTTGTACTATTCGCAGGCGTGGGCAGACCGCGACGATATGGGACGCTACGATGCGCATGTCGAGAATCTGACGCCGGACGGCGGCTACAAGTTCCTGAAAGGCAAGGGCGGCTACGGATATAACTATCACAGCGTCTACGGAAACATTCAGGCGAGTTACCAAATCGACTCTCTCAATCTCGTTACCGCCGAGGTGTCGGCATGGGAGGGCAGTAACCGCAACCGTCAGCATACGAATTTCGGATATTTCGACAGCGCGGATTCGTGGCTTTACGGATACGACCAGTCGGAAGATTCCCGTTATGCGTGGATGGGCGTCGATGCGGCATTGAACTACGAACACACGTTCAGACGCGAGGGACATACGCTGACGGTTTCGGACAACGTTTCGGTGTCGCCGCCGGTCGTCAGTTCGGGTGTCAAAACTGTTTTCCCGATCGAGGGCGTTACCGAAGTCGCACGGCAGGACATCGGCTGGTGGGAGCGCGAAAGCAGTGTCGATAACGTCTTGCAGATAGACTATCGTAACCCGATAACCAAACGCCATACGATTGAAGCGGGTGCGAAGCACTCCTACGACTACAACCGTCTGCGCAAAAAGAATACGTTCGAATATGCCGACGATGCGACGCCTTACGGGACGAGCGGCATCTCGCGGCTGACACGCAACATCCTCGGCGTCTATTTCGGCTATGCCTACTCTGTCGAGAAGTTCTCCGCCCGTGCCGGAGGTCGTCTGGAAGGCGCATGGTACGGACTGAACTCCGAGGAGGGCGACAAACCGGAAAAATACAAAAGTTCGCTGATAAACTTCGTGCCTTACGTCTCGCTGACATATCTGCCGAAGCAGGGACATACGCTCGCGTTATCCTACACGGAGCGTCTGTCGCGCCCGGGAGTCTACGCCATGTCGCCTTTCGTTACGGAGGATTTGCTGTCGCGCGACTACGGCAATCCTAATCTGAAAACTGGCGTAACGCACAACATGTCGTTGAAATACTCTTTCTCCGACAACAAGTGGAGCGCGACGGTCGGTGCGCTCGTGATGCTGTCGAACAATCTGGTATCCAACTATACGTTCATCGACGGCGACGGCATTTTCAATTCGACTTACGGGAATCACGGACGGATGCGCATGTACGGCGGCGAGAGTTCGATGTCGTTCCGTCCGTCGGGCAAGTTCAATCTGTCGCTCAGCGTCAAGGCGGGCTGGGGTCGCTACACGCTGCCGTCGCAGGGCATCGAGACCGCAGGCTGGGGCGTGTCGCAGAATCTCAACATGACTGTCGCTCTGTGGAAGGGTGCGAAGGTTTCGCTCTCGGAGTATGCGATTCTGCCCGAACCGCGCATGGGACAGCGCGGCGACAGATGGATTGTCGGCACGTCGGTGCGTCTGGGGCAGAAACTGCTGAAAGAGAAGATGGAGATTTCGGTCGTAGTGAACAATCCGCACGAAAAGTACAGCCGATACGTGCAGTTGACGCAGACACCTACGTTTATCCAGCGGAATACGTTCGACAACTGGTCGCGCAGCATCCGACTGTCGGTAAGTTACCGCTTCGGCAAGCAGGGACTGTATGTGAAATCGACCAATAAGAAGGTCGATGACGCCAGCGACGAAGTTTCGGGCGGCAGCAAGGGCAATGCGGGCGGAATGTAAATGACGGGAGTATGAAAAAGATTCTGAAAATAACGGGTATGGTATTGCTGTCGCTGGTCCTTCTGGCGGTAGCGGCGATAGTGCTGGCGAGATATTGTTTCCGCGACGAGGCGGTCGCGTGGGTAAGCCGGCTGGTGCAGAACGAGCGGTTGGAGTTGCTGCGGGCATCGGGGGTGTATGCGGAGGATGCGGACGCAGGTTTCCGGTTCGCCTATCGGCAGGACAGTGTGCGGGCGAAGGAGATTCGCGACTATTTCAGGCTCGACACGCTGTACGACGTTTCGGCAACGACATGGGAGAACACGAAGAACATCGCCCGCTTCGTCGCGTCGAACATCCCGCACGCCAATCAGACCGTCCAGCCCGAGACCCGCAATGCCATAGAGTTGTGGAGATATACCCGCTCGGTCGAACCTGCGTTCAACTGCCGGCTCCACTCCATCATGCTTCACGAACTGCTGCTCTCGTGCGGCATAGTCAATAGGTTCGTAACGTGTCTGCCCGCCGATTCGGAGGATTGCGACTGCCATGTGGTGAATGTCGTGTGGCTGCCCGAAGCGGAGAAGTGGGCGATGATTGATTCCGATATGCGGGCTTGGGTCTCCGACCCGTCGGGTGTTCCGCTGTCGCTCGCCGAAATGCGAGAGCGGTTCATCGCCGACGAGCCTGTCACGGTTCATCATCTGTTGGATGCTGATTGGAGTGATGACGATTACTGCTCGTATTGGGCGAAGAATCTCTACTGGTTCGACTGCTGGGAGGAGACGGGCTACGACAAGGAGGTCGGATACGGGGGACGCCGTGTCGTTCTGCTGCCTTCGGGATTCGGCGGATTCCGTTTGGGCGAAAATGTCGTCGCCACATCGGATGACGGGCGGTTCTGGGCGAAGCCGGAGGATTAGTGTTGCCGGCTGGCATTCTTGCCAGCCGGCGTAACGACCTTAAAGTCCTTAATGTCCTTAAAGACTTTAAGGTCGTTAAGGCAATAAGATGAGGTTTTTGGGCGAAGTTTGCGAATTTCCGTACTTTTTTATATTTTTGCGTCGGAAATAACTATAACACTAAATATTATGACTATTACAGCCGCTGATATCAAAATCGGCATGTGCATCGAAATGGACGGCAAGACCTTTCTCGTAGTCGATTTCCAGCACTGCAAACCGGGCAAGGGTCCGGCTTTCGTCCGTTCGAAACTCAAAAATCTCGAAAACGGTCGCGTTCTCGAAAACACCTTCTCGTCGGTAAGCCAGAAAATCGAGCAGGTGCGCGTGGAGCGTCGTCCGTACCAGTTCACCTACGAGGATGACCTGGGTGCGCACTTCATGCACTGCGAGACTTTCGAGGAGATAAACATCGACAAGAACCTTATCGAGAATTATGACCTGATGGCTGACGGTCAGATTGTCGAGGTGATGTACCGTACCGACAACGATACCGTACTCTCCGCCGAACTGCCGCCTATCGTCGATATGGAGGTTACCTATACCGAGCCGGGAATCAAGGGCGATACCGCCTCGACCAACTCGCTCAAACCCGCTACCGTGAATACCGGTGCGACCGTGAAGGTGCCGTTGTTCATCAACACGGGCGACAAGATTCGCGTGGATACCCGCGACCGTTCGTACTACGAGCGCATCAAGTAGTCGTTGCGTGATAACGGGCAATCTGCTGCGTTGTTTTCGATATTTCGGCTTCGGTCATTTACGCTTGGTAAACTCCCTCGCCGAAAATCTCAACGCCTTGCATATTACCCATTCTGACGCACCTCGGTAATCGCCGGAACGGTGCGTGATACCGATAAAAAAGCGCCGGAAATTTTTTCGGCGCTTTTTCTTTAAAGTCTTTAAGGTCTTTAAAGTCCTTAACGACCTTAAAGATGCTTTCCGGAAAACAGTTTTGCGGCGGCATTTTTGCAGTGTCGCCGATGAATCGAATAAAATTCAAGATTATGAAAAAGTATGTTTGCAACGTCTGCGAATGGGTGTACGACCCTGAAATAGGCGACCCCGACGGCGGAATCCCTGCCGGAACACCTTTCGAGGATATTCCCGAAGACTGGGTTTGTCCGGTCTGCGGTGTGGGAAAGGATGATTTCCGACCGGTAGAGTAGTCGGCTTGGGGGCGGTCTTGCGGGACCGCCTCCGTTTTTGTAGGTCCGGAGGCGCGAAAACTCAAAAAAAACGCCCCGAACTTGTCGAATATCGTCAAAGATACCTATATTTGTATTCTGAAACAGTGTGCTTATGTCTGATTATAAATTGAGAATAGGAATTACGCAGGGAGATGCGAACGGTGTAGGTTGGGAAGTAATCCTGAAAAGTTTGTCCGGACAGGGCATGACGGATTTGTTCGTACCGGTAGTCTACGGCTCGAAGCATATTGCCGATTTCTATGCCGCCCGTCTGCACGACATCGAACCCGTGCAGTTCAACGTGTGTCAGTCGGCTCGCGAAGCCAAGCGCGGTCGCGTGAACCTCGTCGAAGTCGGCGAACCGCAGATTCGCATCGATATGGGTCGCGAAACCGTCGAGGGTGCCAAGGCGGCAGTCGCTGCGTTGGAGCGTGCGGCGGAGGATTTGCGCGACGGCGAGATAGACGCCGTGGTTACCGCTCCGATTAGCAAGGAGGCGATGCAGTCGGCGGGCTTCGGATTTACGGGGCATACCGAATTTTTCGCATCCGTACTCGGCGGCGAACCGATGATGATAATGTGCAGCGACCTTTTGAGAGTCGCGCTGATGACGATTCACATTCCGGTCGAGAATGTCGCTTCGTCGCTCGACAAGGATAAGATTGTCGCGTCGCTCGTTTCGCTGCGCAAGAAGTTGAAGCAGGATTTCGGAGTGGTCGAACCGCGCATAGCGGTGCTTTCGCTCAACCCTCATGCGGGGGACGGCGGGCTGCTCGGAAAGCAGGAGGAGGAGATAATCCGCCCGGCTGTCGTCGAAGCATACGGACAGGGAGTGTTGGCATTCGGTCCTCTGGCTGCCGACGGACTGTTCGCCAGCGGCGCGTATCGCAAGTACGATGCTGTGCTGGCGATGTATCACGACCAGGGCTTGACACCGTTCAAGACGCTGTCGCCCGACGGAGTGAACTTTACCGCCGGTCTCGACAAGGTGCGTACTTCGCCCGACCACGGTGTGGCTTACGACATCGCCGGAAAGGGTGTCGCCGACCCGCAGTCGATGCGCAACGCGATTTATGCGGCTATCGACATCGTGCGTCGCCGCGAGGCTTACGGAGTGTGGAGTCGCAATCCGCTCGAACGCTTCGAGCGCGACAAGGGACGCGACGTTTCGGTCAAGGACCTGCCCGAAACCGAACCGCAGGAGTAGGATTCCAGAAAACTCCTTAAAGACATTAAGGACTTTAAGGACCTTAAACGAAAGAAGAAAAATGTGCAACTGGGAGGTAATCCGTCTCGTGATTGTGGAGCCTCGAAGGCACGAAACATATTAACAACTAACTTTTATTAAAAACAATTATGGTTAAGATTACGTTTCCCGACGGCTCGGTGCGCGAGTTCGCAAAGGGAACAACCGCTTATCAGGTTGCCGAGAGTATCAGCCCTCGTCTCGCTGCGGACTCCTTGGCGGCTTCGGTAAACGACGCGACGGTAGACATGTCGCGTCCTATCGAGGAGGATGCCTCGATTAAATTCTTCAAATGGGACGATGCCGAGGGCAAGCACGCTTTCTGGCACACGTCGTCGCACCTGCTCGCCGAGGCTTTGGAGGCACTCTATCCGGGCATCAAGTTCGGTATCGGTCCGGCTATCGAGCAGGGATTCTACTACGACGTCGATTCGCCTGTGCCGATTCTCGAATCCGACCTTCCGAAAATCGAGGCGAAGATGGTCGAACTGTCCCGCAACAAGGAGCCGATGGTGCGTTCGGAGGTGTCGAAAGCCGACGCTCTCGCGAAGTTCACCGAGAAGGGCGACCAGTACAAGTGCGAACTTATCCGCGATTTGGAGGACGGAACGATTTCGTTCTACACCAACGGTGCTTTCACCGACCTCTGCCGCGGTCCGCATATCCCGAACACGGGTCTTATCAAGGCTATCAAACTGACGTCGGTTGCCGGTGCATACTGGCGCGGCGACGAACACAATAAGATGCTTACCCGTATCTACGGCATCTCGTTCCCGAAGAAGTCGATGCTCGACGAGTATCTCGCGATGCTCGAAGAGGCGAAGAAGCGCGACCACCGCAAGTTGGGCAAGGAGTTGGAACTCTTCACCTTCTCGCAGCGCGTCGGTCAGGGTCTGCCGTTGTGGCTGCCGAAGGGTGCCGAACTGCGCGACCGTCTCGAACGCTTCCTGCGCAAAATCCAGAAGGATTACGGCTACCAGCAGGTAATCACCCCGCATATCGGCAACAAGGACCTCTACGTAACGTCGGGACACTATGCGAAATACGGCAAGGACTCGTTCCAGCCTATCCACACTCCGTTCGAGGGCGAGGAGTATCTGCTCAAACCGATGAACTGCCCTCACCACTGCGAAATCTACCGCAGCAAGCCGCATTCGTACAAGGACCTGCCGGTGCGTCTGGCGGAGTTCGGAACGGTTTACCGCTACGAGCAGTCGGGCGAGTTGCACGGACTGACGCGTGTCCGCTCGTTCACGCAGGACGACGCCCACATGTTCGTGCGTCCGGACCAGTTGCTCGAAGAGTTCGAGAAGGTTATCGACATCGTGCTTTATATCTTCAAGACTTTGAAGTTCGACAAGTATACGGCACAGATTTCGCTGCGCGACCCTAACGACAAGACCAAATACATCGGTTCGGACGAGAACTGGGAGAAGGCGGAGAGCGCGATTATGCAGGCTGCCAAGGAGAAGGGTCTGAATACCGTCGTCGAGTACGGCGAAGCGGCGTTCTACGGTCCGAAACTCGACTTCATGGTCAAGGATGCGCTGGGTCGCAGTTGGCAGTTGGGAACGATTCAGGTGGACTACAACCTGCCGGAGCGTTTCGACCTGACATACAAGGGTGCGGACGACAAACTCCACCGCCCTATCATGATTCACCGCGCGCCGTTCGGCTCTATGGAGCGTTTCGTCGCCGTGCTGTTGGAGCATACTGCCGGAAAGTTCCCGTTGTGGCTTGCTCCCGACCAGGCTGTCGTGCTGCCTATATCGGAGAAGTTCAACGACTATGCAGCCGAGGTGGTCGAGTATCTCAACAAGCGCGACGTGCGTGCGCAAATCGACGACCGCAACGAGAAAATTGGTCGCAAGATTCGCGACAACGAACTCAAACGTATTCCTTACCTGCTCATCGTGGGCGAGAAGGAGGCTGCCGAACGCACCGTTTCGGTACGTGCGCAGGGCGAAGGCGACAAGGGTTCGATGACGCTGGATGCGTACTGCGACTACATGAAACAGTTGGTAGATGCGGAAATCGATGCGAACAAAATGCAATAATTAAGCACTTATAAAAACATTAAATGGCAGGATTAAAACCGTTTCCGCCTCGTCCGCAGGGACAGGGAAATATTCAGAATCGCGGACGCCGTCCGGTAAAAGAGAATCCGAACAGAATCAACAACGAGATTACCGCACCGACGGTGCGTGTCGTTGGCGACAATGTCGAACCCAATCTCGTTCTTCCTATCGCCAAGGCGATTGCGCTCGCCGACGAGATGGAACTCGATTTGGTGGAGATTTCACCGAACGCCGAACCTCCCGTATGCCGCATCGTCGATTACCAGAAATTCCTTTATCAGCAGAAAAAGAAACAGAAGGAGATAAAGGCGAAGCAGACGAAGGTGGTAATCAAGGAGATTCGATTCGGACCGCAGACCGACGACCACGACTACAACTTCAAGTTGCGCCATGCCGAGAACTTCATCAAGGAGGGCGCGAAGGTGAAGGCCTACGTCTTCTTCCGCGGTCGAAGCATCGTGTTCAAGGAGCAGGGCGAGATATTGCTTCTGCGTTTCGCGACCGACCTCGAAGCCGTGGCGAAAGTGGAGTCGATGCCGACGCTCGAAGGCAAGAAAATGAATATGATTCTCGCTCCGAAACCTAAAAAGGGATAACGGAGTGTCGCTGTTCGTTCGACCGACCGCATGTCAATGACGACGTGCGGTCGGTTTTTTGTCGGGAAGCCGCGATGACCTTAACGACATTAAAGTCTTTAACGACTTTAAGGTCATCGGGCGGTTGGCTGCCGTGACGAAAATTTTGCAGGAAATGCGGCGTTGTACGGATTTATGATTAACTTTGTAATGACAGGCGGTCGCGGTTCGGTTTCGGCGAAGGAAGGCACGCGCATTGCCTGCCGTAAGGATTGAATTGTTAAACGAAACGATATTATGAACAACAGGTACGCTCTGCCCAAAAGCGGCGGTTTGATGGAAGAGGAGGCGTTGGGTGATATAATCCATCGCTACGAGAAGGTTGATACCAAGGTGTATGCGAGCGAGTACGACGGCGTGAGGTACGTCGCCGACACGATTGTCGGGATGATTAGGCGGCACGAGCAGGAGCGTACTTCGACCGAAATCTACGAGGATTACGCCCCGTTCGTACTCGGGCTGACGACGGGTCGCACCCCGCTCGGTCTGTATCGCGAACTCGTGAAGCGTTACAAGGCGGGCGAAGTGAGTTTCGCCGATGTGGAGGTTTACAGTCTTGACGAATTCTATCCAATCGACCGCAGCGAGCAGCAGAGCCGCAACTATCGTATCCACGAGGAGTTTCTGAGCCATATAGACATACTGCCCGAAAATATCCATATCCCCGACGGCACGGTACCCGAATCGCAAATCTCGGCGTATTGCAATTCGTTCGACAGGTCGGTGCGCAAAATCGACTTGATGATTATCGGTGTCGGCGAGCAGGGGCAGATAGGATTCAACGAGGCGGGTTCCTACATCAAGTCGCGCACACGGCTGGTGCAACTGTCGCACGAATCGCGGAAGGTGCAGTCGGGCGCGTTCTTCGGATTGGAGAATACGCCGAAGATGGCGATAACGATGGGTATCGACACGGTGATGCGCGCCGACAGAATCATACTGATGGCGTGGGGCGAGGAGAAAGCCGACGTGGTGCGCAAAATCGTCGAGGGTTCGGTTACGGAGTCGATACCGGCTTCGTATCTGCAACTGCACTCCTCCGTCGAGGTCGTAATCGACGAGAATGCCGCCCATCTGCTTACGCGCGTCCAGACGCCGTGGCTCGTCGGACCTTGCGAGTGGACGCCGAAATTCATCCGCAAGGCGGTGGTCTGGCTGTGCGGAGTGGTGGACAAACCGATACTGAAACTCACCTATGCCGACTATATAGAGAACTCGCTCGGCGGGCTGCTCGAAAAGGCGGGCGCATACGACAAGATAAACATCGATGTCTTCAACGATTTGCAGCATACCATCACCGGCTGGCCCGGCGGCAAGCCGAATGCCGACGACACGTTCCGTCCCGCACCGTCGCTGCCCTATCCGAAACGGGTGCTGGTGTTCTCGCCGCATCCCGACGACGATGTGATTTCGATGGGCGGAACGCTGATACGGTTGTTCGAACACGGTCATGACGTGCATGTGGCGTACCAGACCTCGGGCGACGTGGCGGTGCATGACGATGTGGTACTCCAAAACATAGACACTGCGCGCGAACTCGGCTACGGCGACCGGTTCGACGAGGTGCGGCACATAATCGAGACCAAGCGCAGAGGCGAGCCCGAGCCGCGTGCGCTGCTCGACATCAAGGCTGCCATAAGGCGTGCGGAGGCGCGTGCGGCGGTGCGGACATTCGGTTTGGAGCCGGATACCAACGTCCATTTCCTCAATATGCCGTTCTACGAGACGGGAGGAATCAAGAAAAAGCAGTTGTCGGATGCCGACATCGCGCTCGTGGTCGATGTGCTGCGCAAGGTGAAGCCGTGCCAGATTTATGCGGCGGGCGACCTCGCCGACCCGCACGGAACGCACCGCACCTGCATGGAGGCGGTGTTAGCGGCATTGGAGAAGGTGCGCGACGACGACTGGTTCGCCGACTGCCATCTGTGGCTTTACCGCGGTGCATGGATGGAGTGGGACATCGACATGGTGGATATGGCGGTTCCGCTCTCGCCGGACGAGATGCTGAAAAAGCGGTACGCCATCTATCGTCATCTGTCGCAGAAGGATATAGTGCCGTTCCCGGGCAGCGATTCGCGCGAATTCTGGCAGCGTGCCGAGGAGCGGACGCAAAATACGGCGAGGCTGTACGACCGGCTCGGCATGGCGGAGTATCAGGCGATAGAGGTTTTCGTGAAAATGTTTTAATATTGATAAATTATGAGAGTTATTATCGAAAATACGTCGGCGAGTGCCGCCGAGTGGGCGGCGCGGCATGTGGTAAGAAGAATCAAGGAGAAGGCGGCTGCGACGGACGCTCCGTTCGTGCTGGGACTGCCTACCGGCTCTACGCCGATGGGCATGTATCGCGCGCTCGTGCGGATGTACGAGGCGGGAGAGGTGCCGTTCGCCAATGTCGTTACGTTCAATATGGACGAGTACGTCGGCATTCCGGAGAACCACCCCGAGAGTTACCATACCTTCATGCGTGAGAATTTCTTCGACCATGTCGATATTCCGGCTGCCAATATCAATATCCTCGACGGCAATGCGCCCGACCTCGCGCGCGAATGCGCCGATTACGAACGTCGGATAGCCGATGCGGGAGGTATCGACTTGTTCGTCGGCGGGGTAGGCGAGGACGGACACATCGCGTTCAACGAGCCGTTCTCGTCGCTGTCGTCGCGCACGCGTGTCAAGACGCTGACTACCGATACGCTGATAGTCAATTCGCGCTTCTTCGGCGGCGACGTGAATGCGGTGCCGAAACAGGCGATGACTGTCGGCGTGGCTACCATACTGTCGGCGCGCGAGGTGCTTATCATGGCTCTCGGACACAACAAGGCGCGTGCTGTACGCCACGGGGTCGAGGGTTCGTACAACCATCGTTGGACGATTACGGCGATGCAGACCCATCCGGCGGGCATCATCGTCTGCGACGACGACGCGGCGGAGGAGTTGAGGGTCTCCACGTATCGCTACTTCAAGGATTTGGAACGCGACAATCTGTTGTAGCCGATGATTTCCGCCGAAAATATATTCGCGGTGCGCAGCGATGCTGGATTCGATGCGGCGGCACTCGAACTGTTCCGTTTTCAGGCGGAGCGGTGTGCGCCCTATGTCGAGTACCTGCGTCTGTTGGGGGTTAATCCGCAGGAAATCGGGTGCGTGGACGATATTCCGTTCATGCCTATCGAACTGTTCAAGACGCACGACATATATTGCGGCGCGGACGCTCCCCAAATCGTGTTTACGTCGAGTGCGACGACGGGCATGACGCCGTCGCGGCATCCGGTCGCCGACCTTGCGATATACGAGCGCGACTTCACCGAGTCGTTCCGCATGTTCTACGGCGAGCCGTCGCAATGGAGCATCTACGGACTGTTGCCCAACTATTTGCAGCGCAGCGGCTCATCGCTGGTATATATGGCGGACAGGCTGATTCGCGAGTGCGGCAGCGGCGGATTCTATCTCGACGAGTATGAGCGGCTTATCGACGATATGGCGCGCGACCCGAAGCCGAAGATACTGCTCGGCGTTAGTTACGCGCTGTGGGATTTGGCGGAGCGTCATGCCCCGCGGCTCGAAAATACGGTCGTCATGGAGACGGGCGGCATGAAGGGGCATCGCAGGGAGTTGCCGAAGGCGGAGTTCCACAAAATATTGTGCGACGCGTTCGGTGTGGCTGAAATCCATTCCGAATACGGCATGGCGGAACTCATGTCGCAGGCATATTCTTCGGGCGGCGGCGTCTTCTTCGCTCCGCCGTGGATGCGTGTGCGGATTCGCGACATCAACGACCCGTTCGCCCATCTGCCGGTCGGTCGGCGGGGCGCGATAGACATAATCGACCTCGGCAACGTCTATTCGTGCGCATTCATCGCCACGCAGGATGTCGGCGTATGCCGTCCCGACGGCGGATTCGTCGTCGAGGGCAGGGTATCGAATAGCGATATTAGGGGTTGCAATTTATTGGTGCAATAATGAAATACGATAAGAAAGACCTTGCGAGGCTGCACGGAGAGTTGCTCGACATCATGGCGGAGATTATCCGCGTATGCGAGGTGTGCGGCATACCATATTTCATTCAGGGCGGAACGGCTATCGGCGCGCTGTTCAACAAGGGCATCGTGCCGTGGGACGACGATATAGACATCGGCATGACGCGTGCCGATTACGAACGGTTCCTGCAACTCGCTCCGCAGTATCTGCGACCGCAATATTTCCTCGAATGGTTCGGCACGGAGCGTAACACGCCGTTCTATTTCGCCAAAGTGAAGAAGAACGGCACTCTGTTCGTCGAGGAGATGTTCCGCAATATGGACATCCACCACGGCATATTCGTCGATATTTTCCCTTACGACCGCATTCCCGACAACAAGTGGCTCGAACGGCTGCACAGATTCCGCAGCAGGTTCTGGATAAACTGCTTTATCGGCAAACAGATATGGCTGTGGCGTTGGTGCGGACGGTGCGAAATCGACGAGCCGCTGCCGAAATCGTTCGTCGGATGTCTTGCCGTCCGTGCGGTCTGTTCGCTGCTTTCGCGCGAGCGGATTTATGCGAAGATGTGCCGCGTACTCGGTGCCTATAACGGTCGCGACTGCAAGCGCGTGAATATCGTGCGTATGCCGAAAGACCAGATTCCGCGCGCCGACATCGAGAATCCCGTCATGATGCCGTTCGGCGGAATGACGGTACGTGCGCCGCGCAACATCGAATCATACCTGCGGCATCACTATCCCAACCTGCGTCCCGAACTGCCCGAGGAGGAGCAGATAAACCATGCGCCGTACCGCCTGTCGTTCGGCGACGAAGAGTGAAGTGAGTTTATGAAACTTTTATCGATAATAATCCCGACCTACAATATGGAATCGCTGCTGCCGCAGTGCCTCGATTCCATATTGCAGACACCCGCGCTGGCGGCGGTCGAAGCGGTAGTAGTGAACGACGGCAGCCGCGATGCCTCGCTGCGCATCGCCCGCGACTACGAGAGCCGCAATCCCGACGTGATTCGGGTTATCGACAAGCCCAACGGCAATTACGGCTCTACAATCAACGCCGCTCTGCCCGTAGTGCGGGGCGAGTACGTGCGGATTCTCGATGCCGACGACTGCTTCGACGGCGGACTGCTCGCCGATTATATCGCGTTTCTGCGCCGGAATGCAGGTACGGACATGATAGTGTCGCCGTTCATCGAGGTGCGGCGGCGGTCGGAGCGCAGGGTTGGGTACGACATCTATTCGCGGCGGCTCTACGACTGCGACCGCCGCTACGACATAGAGCGAGTATTTGCCGACGGGGCGATACGCTTCTTCATGATGCACTCCGTGAGTTACCGCACCGAATTGCTGCGCGGGATGAACTACCGTCAGAGCGAGGGCATATCCTATACCGACCAAGAGTGGGTGTTCTATCCCTTGTTCAAGGTCGCCACGGTCGCTTTCGCCGATATTCCGCTCTACCGCTACAACCTCGCCCGCGAGGGACAGACGATGGATGCCGCCGTGCAACTGCGCAGTATCGCGCAACTCGTGCAGGTTACGGCGAACATGGCGGCTTATTTCGCGGCGGCGGACAAGTCGGGAATGTCGGAGGTACGCACGGCTTTCCTGCGCGAGACCGTCAGGAATAGAATGCGTGTGGTGATGCGCAAATATCTGCTCGACATGCCCGACGAGGCGTTCGCCGATGCGGGTTTCGGCGAGGTATATTCGCGCCTGCGGAGCCTTGCCGACGATTGCGGCATAGGCGCGATAGATGTTCCGGTGAACAACCTGCTGCGCGCGGATGTGCTTGCTCCGTGGCTGCGCCGCGGCAGGCGTTATCCGTCGTTCGTTCGGCGGATGCTGCGTTCGGCGGATTCGCTTATGGCTTTCGTTCACGGAGCGTTGTTCCGCAGAAAATAGTGCGGTGTGTAAGAACGGCAAACTGCGGCGTTGTCTTCGGGATTCGGACTCGGTCATTTACGGACGGTAAACTCCTGTCGTCCTCACCCTCGACGCCTTGCATTTTATCCGTTCTTACACCCCTTATTCCTTAAAGTCTTTAAGGTCGTTTTCCTATAACTTTTCGGCTTCTGCGAGCCATGCCGCTGCGGTGGCATCGGAAGGCATGCGCCAGTCGCCGCGCGGCGACAGCGATACCGAACCTACCTTCGGTCCGTCGGGAACAGCCGACCGCTTGTACTGCTGCGAGAAGAACCGCCGCAGGAATACGACGAGCCAGTGCCTGATTACCTCTCGCCCGTATCTGTCCCCGAAAGCGCGCTCGGCAAGGAACATTATCTTGCGCGGCGCGAAGCCGTTGCGCATGAAGTGGTAGATGAAGAAGTCGTGGAGTTCGTAAGGTCCGACCAAATCCTCGGTCTTCTGTGCAATCTCGCCTTTTTCGTCGGCGGGCAGCAGTTCGGGACTTACCGGCGTGGCGACTATGTCGCGCAGCGTCGCACGGACGGTTTCGCTGGCGTCGTTGCGCGCCACCCACTCTACGAGAACGCGTACCAGCCCTTTCGGAATCGAGCAGTTCACGTTGTACATCGACATGTGGTCGCCGTTGTAGGTCGCCCAGCCGAGTGCCGCCTCGCTGAGGTCTCCCGTGCCGATTACCATTCCTCCGACGGCATTGGCGATGTCCATCAGTATCTGTGTGCGTTCGCGCGCCTGCGAGTTCTCGTATGCCGCTCCGCGGTCGTCGGGGGCAAGCCCGATGTCGCGGAAGTGGAGTTCGCACGCCTCGCGAATCGGAATCTCGCGTATCGTAACGCCCAGTTCGCGCATCAGTGTGAGCGCGTTGGCGTAAGTGCGCCCCGTCGTTCCGAACCCCGGCATCGTTACGGCGACGATGCCTTTGCGGTCGATGCCGAGCATGTCGAACGTCGCAGCGGTCGCAAGCAGGGCGAGCGTCGAGTCGAGTCCGCCCGAGATGCCGATTACCGCCTTGCGGCAGCCCGTATGCGAATAGCGCTGTGCAAGTCCGGCGGTCTGGATATTGAATATCTCGCGGCATCCGCTCTCCTCGTCGGTCGGGATGAACGGCGTCGGTGAAAATTCGCGTTCGATTTCGCTGTCGGCGATGTCCGCAGGTACTTCGATTACGTCGTAGCGACCGTCGAGATTGATGAACGACGTGTGGCGGCGACGCTCGTTTTCGAGATATTCGATGTCGATGTCGGCTACCGTCAGTTCGGGCTTGCGCACGAATCTCTCTTTCGCGGCGATGATTGTTCCGTTCTCGGCAATCAGACCGTTGCCCGTGAATACGAGGTCGGTCGAGGATTCGCCTATGCCCGCCGAACAGTATACGTAGCCGCAGAGCGTGCGGGCTGACTGCTGCTCGATAAGCGAGCGGATGTAGGCGTGCTTGCCTACGATTTCGGGCGTCGCCGAGAGGTTGAATATCAGTTTCGCTCCGCTCAACGCCATATCGGACGACGGCGGAGCGGGAACCCACAAATCCTCGCAAATCTCGATGCCGAAGGTCGTACCCCCGACGGAGAATAGCAGGTCGCTGCCGAAACGGACGTCTTGTCCGCATAACCGTATCGTCGTGCTGCGGATGTCGCGTCCCGACGAGAACCAGCGGCTCTCGTAGAACTCCGAGTAGTTCGGAATGTAACTCTTCGGCACTACGCCGCAGATTTTGTCGCCGGCAACGACGACGGCGCAGTTGTAGAGATTGTTCTTGTAGGTTATCGGCATGCCGACGATTGCCACCGTCGGCAGCCGCATTGCGAGCAGTTCGCCGAGTGCCTCCTCGGCGGCGTCGAGCAGCCGCGACTGGTGGAAAAGGTCGCCGCACGTATAGCCCGTTATCGACAGTTCGGGAAATACCGTGACGCTCACTCCCCGTTCGACGGCAGTGCGCAGCAATGCGGCAGCCGATTCGACGTTGAAGCGGCAGTCGGCGATGCGCACGAGCGGCGTCGCGGCGGCAGTCTTGATGAATCCGAATCTTTTCATACGCGGTTTATTCCGCCCACAGACGGGCGAGATTGACTATAACCTGCATCGCACGCTGCATCGAGTCGAGCGAGCAGTATTCGAATTTGCCGTGGAAATTCATTCCGCCGGCGAAGATGTTCGGGCACGGCAGACCCATGAACGAGAGCCGCGCACCGTCCGTTCCTCCGCGGATAGGGCGGACAATCGGCGCAACGCCGGCTTCGGTCATCGCCTTTTTAGCGAGTTCGATTACCTGCGGATGCGGCTCGACCATCTTGCGCATGTTGTAGTACTGGTCTTTGAGCGTCAGCGTCAGCACCTGCTCGCCGTATTTCTTTTTGAGCAAATCGACGACGCTCCACATCCACACCTTCTTCTGCTCGAACTTGTCGGCGTCGTGGTCGCGTATTATGTACGATATGGTCGCCTGCTCGACCGTGCCGTTCAGACCTACGCAGTGGTAGAAACCCTCGTAACCTTCGGTGTATTGCGGACGCTCGGTCGCTGGAATCAGCGAGTTGAGTTCGCAGGCGACCTCGATAGCATTTATCATCTTGTTCTTGGCGTAGCCCGGGTGGACGTTGCGACCCTGAATGGCGATTTTTGCCGATGCGGCGTTGAAGTTCTCGTATTCGAGTTCGCCCTCGTAGCCGCCGTCCATAGTGTAGGCGAAGTCGGCTCCGAACGCCTTCACGTCGAAGAAGTCGACGCCGCGACCTATCTCCTCGTCGGGAGTGAAGCCGATGCGGATTTTGCCGTGCCTGATTTCGGGATGCGCGAGCAGATATTCGGCGGCAGTCATGATTTCGGCTACTCCCGCCTTGTCGTCGGCACCGAGCAGCGTCGTGCCGTCGGTGTGGATAAGCGTGTGTCCGACGAAGTTCTTCAACTCCGGAAAGTCGGCGACACGCATCGTCAGTGCGTTGTTCAGCACGATGTCGCTGCCGTCGTAATTCTCGATGATGCGCGGACGGACATTCTCGCCGCTCATGTCGGGCGACGTATCGACGTGGGCGAGAAAGCCGATGACGGGCGCGTCCCCGCAACCCTCGCTCGCCGGAATCGTTCCCATGGCATAGCCGTATTTGTCTATCGACACTTCGGTAAGCCCCAGAGCCTTCATCTCCTCGACGAGCATATTGAGCAGCGTCCACTGCTTCTCTGTCGAAGGGAACGTTTCGCTCTCCTCGGACGACTGCGTGTCGATTGCGACGTATTTCAGAAATCTCTCTTTCAGTTCCATATTTCGTTGTCTTTTATGTTTTTACTCCTCCTTTTTCGCACCTATGGTGTGTACGGTCATGTAGACGATAAGTGCGATGTACATCACGAGTCCGAGCAGTCCGGCGGAGTTCGATTCAGCCCATTCGGCGTTGAACCAGTCCATGCCCGCGAATTTGAGTATTGCGGAAACCACGCCCATAAGCGCGCCGCCGGCGATGAATCCCGATGCGATGAGCGTGCCGCGGTCGAAACGCGCCTTGTTCTGCGCCGCGTCCTTGCTGCGCGACGATACGAACCATGCGATAAGACCTCCGACGACGAGAGGGGCGTTGAGCGACATCGGGATGAACATTCCGAGTGCGAATGCGAGTGCCGGAACGCCGATGAACGTGAGCGTAAGTGCAAGTACCGCGCCTGCGAAATAGAGTATCCACGGCGTCTGTCCGCCCTCCATGAGAGGTTTGATTACAGCCGCCATGGCATTAGCCTGCGGAGCGACCAGCACGCTGTCCTCGCCGAAACCGTAGGTCTGGTTCATAATCATCATCACGCCTGCGACGGTCGCAGCCGAAACGACGGTGCCGAGGAATTTCCAACTCTCCTGCTTGCGCGGCGTGCTACCGAGCCAGTAGCCGATTTTGAGGTCGGTGATGAAGCCGCCCGCCATCGAGAGTGCCGTGCAGACCACACCGCCGATGATAAGGGCCGCCGTCATTCCGGCAGTGCCGCTCAAACCTATCGATACGAGTACGAGCGAACTTAAAATCAGTGTCATCAGCGTCATTCCAGAAACGGGGTTCGAACCGACGATTGCGATTGCATTGGCGGCTACGGTCGTGAAGAGGAATGCTATGACGAATACGATAAGCGAAGCGACGATAGTCTGCGTCAGGTCGTGCAGGACGCCGTACTGGAAGAAGAATACCGTTGCTGCGAGCGTAGCGATAAGGACGGTGAGAATCGTGCGCATCGGCAAATCCTGCTGGGTGCGCTCCGTGGTTTGAGCCGATTTCTTCGACCCCCCTCCGAGTTCGTTCACTGCGAGCGATGCAGCCTGCTTGATGATGCCCGCCTGACGGATTATGCCGATAAGACCCGCCATGGCGATACCTCCGATGCCGAGCGGACGACCTACCTCCTTGAAAATGTCGGTCGGCGAGAGTGCCGCGGCGTCGGGCATCACATAGCCGACGAGCGGGATGATGACGAACCACACGAGACACGAACCGGCGGTGATGATGACGGCGTATTTCAGTCCGATGATATATCCCAGACCGAGTACGGCTGCACCGGTATTGAGCGAGAATTCGACCTTGAAACGTTCGGCGCATGCCGCACCCCAACCGCACATCTTGGTCGATATGGTTTCAGCCCACGCGCCGAAAGTCGAGATTGCGAAGTCGTAGACTCCTCCGACCGCTCCGGCGATTGCGAGCAGTACTGTCTGCTTGCCGCCCTTTTCTCCCGAAACGAGGACTTCGGTAGTCGCCGTTGCCTCGGGGAACGGGTATTTGCCGTGCATCTCCTTGACGAAATACTTGCGGAACGGAATCAGCAGCACGATGCCCAACAGTCCGCCGAACAGCGACGACAGGAATACCTGATAGAACTGCGCTTCGAGACCGAGGATATATAGAGCCGGCATGGTGAATATCGCTCCTGCGACGATTACGCCCGAACATGCGCCGATAGACTGGATGATGACGTTTTGTCCGAGCATGCCTTTTTTGCCGCGGAAGTTGCCGATGCCGACGGCGAGAATGGCGATAGGGATGGCGGCTTCGAATACCTGTCCGACTTTCAGCCCGAGGAATGCGGCTGCGGCGGAAAATACGATTGCCATGATGACGCCCATCGTTACTGAATACGTGGTCGCTTCTGCGGGCGTCGTGTCGGCAGGCATCACCGGCTTGTACTCTTCGCCCGGTTTGAGTTCGGTGTAGGCGTTCTCCGGCAACGATGCCGTCTGTTGGGTGTTTTTCATCTTGAAAAGTATAAAATGTTGATTATACCTGCAAAACTACTGATTTCCGCCGAAAAAACAAAGAACAAGACGACATTAAAGTCTTTAAGGTTCTTAACGACTTTAAAGACCTTAAAGAAAAGCGTCCGGCAAATCTTGCCGGACACTCTTGGGATTATTCGCTGATTTTGAAGATTGCGACGCTGATTGGCTGCATCGTGAAGGTGTGCTTGTCCGCCGAAGTCTTGCACTTGGCGAGTTTCGCATTGTTGCCGTAGACCCACGAAACTTTCTTGCCGAGTCTGGCGATGTCGCCCGAGACCTTGCGGTCGCTCGGGTTGAAGACCACGACATATTTCTCGTCTCCGAGCGAACGCTTGTAAATCATCGGATACGGATTGTCGAGGTCGCCCACGTACTCCCAGTCGCCCGCAGTGCCAAGAGCGGGAGTAGCCTTGCGCAGTGCGATAAGACCTTTCACATAGTTCAGTACGGATTCGGAATCCTCGCTTTGCGTTGCGACGTTCGGATATTCGGGCGCGTTGTCTATTGGCAGATAGAGTTTGGCGATATTCTCGACTGTTGAGAATCCCGCGTTCTTCGTCGTATCCCACTGCATCGGGGTGCGGCAGGTCGAGCGGTTGCGCGACGAGAGGCTGCCCTCCTTGACCGGAGCGTATTCGAGGTTGCGCATACCTATCTCCTCGCCGTAGTAAACGACCGGCGGCGTAGGCAGGGTGAGGAACATCGTCATCACCACCTTATGCTCCTCGGGAGTGTTGCGGTTCATGCGGTTGAGACGCCAGATGTCGTGGCTGCACGTCGGCATCGAAGCGTAGCCGCCCAGACGCTTGAACGTCTCGACCACCTGACCGTAGAGTTTCATCGGCTGGTGCAGGTCGCCCTTGCCCGCCTTGTTGAAGTAGCAGGTGTTGTAGACCATCTTGTCGTTGGTCTCGCAGACGAGCGGACGATAGATTTTGCCGCAAATCTTTTTCTCGCCGTGGATGAGCAGGTCGATGTCGAATCCGGCGCGCAGAGCCTCCTCCGGAATGCCCCATTCAGCCATCATGATATTTTCGGGATATTTGGCGTTGTACCACGCGAATATCTCGTTCCACAGACGGCAGATTCCGTCCTTCGCCTCGTTGTCGCCCTTGACGAGCGAACCCGCCATGTCGACGCGGAAACCGTCCACGCCCTTGTCGCACCAGAATGCGATTATGTTTTTCAGTTCGTTGCGGACAGCCGTAGGACCGGCATCATCGTAACCCTGCTCCCAAGGACGGTTCGGGTCGGGCTTGTAGTATCCGTAGTTGAGAGCCGGCTGGATGTCGTAGAAATTCTTCATGTAGTAGCCGCCGCGCGGGAAATCGTTGTTCACGAACTTCTTGTGGGGCTTCTTCATATCCTTGCCGTCGGTCCAGATGAAATAGTCGCTGTACTCGTTGCGCTCCGCCTTGCACGACTGCCTGAACCACGGGTGCTTTATCGAAGTGTGTCCCGCCACGAGGTCGAGCAGCACCTTTATGCCTTTCGAGTGAGCCTCCGCGACCAGTTTTTCGAGGTCTTCGTTGGTGCCGAAGCGCGGGTCGATTTTGTAGAAGTCGGTGATGTCGTAGCCGCCGTCCTTCCAGTCGCTGGCGAAGCACGGCGAGAGCCAGATGCAGTTGAAGCCCGTACTCTTGATGTAGTCGAGTTTCGAGAGGATGCCGTTGAGGTCGCCGATGCCGTTGCCGTCGGAATCCATGTAGGAGGAGGGGTAGATGTGGTAGATGAAGGCGTCGTCGAGCCATTTCGGATGGTCTTTTGCCGCCGCGCAGTTCAGCGCGAAGAGTGCTGCGAGTGCGGTAGCGGCAATCAGTTTGAAGTTTTTCATGGTTTTCAGGTTTATGGTTTGGTTGTCATAACAGTTTCACGAGCCGTTCGAGCGACCATTTGTGCGAACCCTTGATGAGTATCGTCGCTCCCGTCGGCGGATTCGTCCGCAGATATTCGGCAACCTGCTCCGTGGTTGCAAAGACGGCGGCTCTCGCCGCAGCCTGTCCGCCGAGCGATTCGACGGCTTCGGCGAATTCGCTGCCGACGAGCAGAAAACGTGCGCCGTCGATTTTCAGTGCCGTTTCGAGTACCTTGCGATGCTCCTCCGCCGACCACTGCCCGAGTTCGAGCATGTCGCCGAGTATCAATATCTTGTCGTCGCCCGCCTGCGATGCGAGATTGGCTGTCGCCGCCTGCATGCTCGACGGATTGGCGTTGTAGCAATCGACGATGAGGCGGTTGCGCCCGGTCGTAACGATTTGCGAACGGTTGTTGTCGGGCTCGTATCCCGCAATCGCTTCGCGGATGCGTTCGTCGTCGATGTCGAAATAGCGTCCGACAGCGGTCGCCGCTGCGATGTTGGCGCGGTTGTATTCGCCCGAAAGGCGGCTCTCTATGCCGTCGGCAATCGTACGCGAATAGTATTCGACAGCCATGTCCCCGCGCTCCGAAGCCATCTCGACGAGTACGGCGTCCTCCTGCGGAACGAATGCGCGTCCGCCGTTGCGTTCGAGGTAGTCGAACAGTTCGCCCTTGCCGCGGCGGATGCCCTCGACGCCGCCGAATCCTTCGAGGTGCGAGCGTCCGATATTGGTTATGATGCCGTAGTTCGGTTCGGAGATTCCGCACAGAGCCGCGATTTCGCCGCACGCGCTCGCCCCCATCTCGACTACGCCGAACTCCGTGTCGCGTGTCATCGACAGCAGCGTGAGCGGTACTCCGATATGGTTGTTGAGGTTGCCGCGCGTCGCTCCGACCTCGAACCGTTCGGCAAGCACGCGCGACACCAACTCCTTGGTCGTTGTCTTGCCGTTGCTGCCGACGATGCCTATAACCGGTATCGCCAGTCTGCGGCGGTGTTCGCGTGCCAGAGACTGCAACGCTTCGAGCGTGTCGGCGACGCGTATCATGCGGTCGGCGGATTCGGGATGGCTCGCAATCGGCTCGTCCGAATCGACCACGGCATACGACGCGCCGTCAGAGAGTGCGGCGGCTGCGAATGCGTTGCCGTCGAACGACGCGCCGTGCAGCGCGAAGAACATCGAACCGGCTTCGATACGGCGGGAGTCGGTGCATACGCCCGAACATCTCTCGAAAATGTCGTAAAGTTCCTTCGTGTCGTGCATCGTCAGATGTGTTTTTCGCCGTCGTTGAACTTCACCTCGTCGATGAACTTCTTGATGTTCTGTTCCTCCGAGCGCGGACATATCATCAGCACGTCGTCGGTATCGACCACGATATAGTCGCGCAACCCGTTGATGACGGCGACTTTGCCCGCCGGCAGCGAGATTATCGAGTTGCGGGTGTCGTAGGTGTAGCAGCCCTCGGCAGGCTTGGTGTTGGCGTATTTGTCTTTTCGCGAGTGCTGGTAGAGCGAACCCCACGTGCCGACGTCGCTCCATCCGAAGTCGCCGCAGCGGACGAATACGTTGTCCGCCTTCTCCATCACTCCGTAGTCGATGGAAATCGCACGGCACTCGGAGAATACGCGCTCGATTGCCTCGGCTTCGCGCGGCGTGCCGTAGTCGTCGCCGATTGCCGAGAAGAGCGCGTGATGCTCGGGCAGATACTTTTCTATCGCTTCGATGATGTCGCGCACTTTCCACACGAAGATTCCCGAGTTCCAGAAAAATTCGCCGCAACTGATGAACTTCTGCGCCAGTTCGAGGTCGGGCTTCTCGGTGAAGCACTTGACTTTCGATATGGGGCGGTCGTCCGACTTCTGTATGTAGCCGTAGCCGGTTTCGGGACGGCTCGGCGTGATGCCGATGGTCATGAGTGCGTCGTTGCCGTCGGCGAAGTCTATCGCATCCGAAATTATTTCGCGGAACGACGGCTGGTCCAACACGAGGTGGTCGGACGGCGACACTATCATCATCGCTTCGGGAGCGATTTTGTTCAGATAGTAGGCGGCGTAGCAGATGCACGGCGCGGTGTTGCGACCGATAGGCTCGCAGAGTACCTGATGTTCGCCGATTTCGGGGATGTGTTCCAGTACCAGCCGCTTGTAGCGGGCGTTGGTTACGACCAGAAAGTGTTCCGACGGTACGAACTCGGCGAAACGCTCGTAGGTCATGCGGATGAACGATTTGCCTGTCCCGAGGATGTCGAGGAACTGTTTCGGCATGTCGCGGCGGCTTTTGGGCCAGAATCTCGTGCCGATTCCGCCCGCCATAATCACGCAATAAATCTCTCTTTCGGTATTCATATCTCGTTATAATTTGTATTCGCGGAAACAAAGATAAAAATATTTTATAACTTTGTCCGGTTAAAACCTGTAAATAATGAAAATAAAATTGTTCACGATACCGAATCTGATAACGCTTTCCAATCTGCTTTGCGGCGCGGGCTCTATCGTCGTATCGCTGGTATACGAAGACCTTACGATGGCTTTCGTGCTGATTATGGCTGCCGCCGTATGCGATTTCTTCGACGGTTTCGCCGCACGGGTTCTCAAACAGCCGTCGGAAATCGGCGTGCAACTCGATTCGCTGGCGGACATGGTGTCGTTCGGCACCGCTCCGGCTGCGGCGTTCTACACGCTGTGCGGATACTTTCCGAGTGCGGTAGACGACATCTGGGTTGGTCGTCTGACGGAGGTAATGCGCTTCATTCCGTTCGTCATCACCGCGTTCTCGGCACTGCGGCTCGCCAAATTCAATATCGACGAGACGCAGCACGAGGAGTTCAGCGGGCTTACGACGACCGCCAACGCCATATTCTGCGGCTCGTTCGCGATGATGTGCTTCGAGGGCGAACTGGTCATATGGCAGGAGTGGATAATCGCCTTGTCGATAGTCATGTCGGCTCTGCTCGTCAGTCCGATACGCATGTTCTCGTTCAAGATGAAATCCTACGGCTGGAAGGGCAACGAGGTGCGCTGGTCGTTCGCGATATTCGCCGTACTGTCGCTTTTGCTGCTGCGGATATACTCGATTCCGGTTATCATCGTTACATATATTGTCGTTTCGACGGTCATATGGATTGTCAAACAGATGAAGGTTAGCAACAATACCACTACCGGATGCTCAAAGTGATTCGCCGAATAATGTCCGTCATCGCGCCGACGCTGATGCTGTCGGCGGTATGCGGTGTGGCTCATGCGCAGGTCGATGCCAGCGCACTGATGCGTGCGCAGCGCAACGGGCAGAACATTACCGGCGGATACGGGCAGAATCCCTACGAAAATCCCGAGGAGCAGAACGGCGAGGGCGAGAACAAGGGTGAGCAGGCGGATTCGACCAAGAAACGCGAGCGCAAGCCTTTGGAATCCTACTTCTTCAACGATTCGATACGCGCGCTGCGCAATTTCCAGTGGAATATCGACCGCGACTACAACAAGGTCGACATCCACCCGCTGGACACCACTCTGACGGCTTGGCGAATCGACTACCCCCACTATCGCAAGCGTCTGGGCAACAACTCCGTCGGCGGACTGGGACAGGCTTCGACGGAGGTGAACTATTTCGAACGCGGACAGTCGCGCGAATTCACGTTCTCGCAGCCTTACGACGCCTACAACTACACGATGGAGAACGTGCCGTTCTACAACATGAAGCATCCCTACATTTGGCTGACATATCTCGAATCGGGTCAGAAACGCTACCGCGAGGAGCATTTCGAGGCGACCGTGTCGCAGAACATATCGCCTTCGACTTCCGTGGGAATCAACTATCTGGCTCGCGGCGCACGCGGAAAATACGACAGGGCGAGAATCAAGAACCACAATTTCGCAGGAACGTTCGCCCACACCGGACGGCGGTACTCCGTCCATGCGGGATACTTCAACAACCATATCGAGCAGCAGGAGAACGGCGGCGTGGTAGGCGAGTGGGCGGTAACCGACACCACCTTCGAGATGCCGTCGGGTATCCCGATGAAACTCGCTTCGGCGAATGCCCGCAACATCTACCGCAACAACGCCTTTTTCATAAAGCAGTCAATCGGCATCCCGTTGCAGCGAATGACCGAACGCGACTTCTCGATGGCGGAACTGTCAGCCGTCTATATCGGGCATTCGTTCGAGTACAACTCGTGGAGCAAAATCTATACGGACAACTATGCGACCTACACCGACGAGCGTTATTCGCGCAATCCCGACGGCACATACAATCCGATGACGGACGTATACTACAAGAACTGGTACCTGAACCCCGTCGAAACCCGCGACTCGACATACGAACGCATCATCTCCAACCGGCTTTTCGTGCAGGCGCAGCCGTGGGACAGAAACGGCGTGGTCGGAACAATCGACGGCGGCGTGGGTCTGGACTGCCACACCTACTCGCAGTTCTCGTTGGGCGACTATCTGTCGGGCAAGGAGAACAAGGAGAACGAGATGTCGTGGTTCGCCTACGCATCGGTGGACGGCAAAATCAAGAAATATGTCGATTGGGGCGCGGATTTCAAAATTTATCCGTCGGGTTATCGCGGCGGCGACTATTCGCTGGGCGCGCGCATCGCGTTGAAGGCGTATGTCAAGGGCAAGCCGCTGATTCTCTCGGGAACGTTCTCCGAATCGAGTACGTCGGCGGGATACTGGCAGGAGAACTGGTTGTCGAACCACTACCGCTGGTCGAACGATTTCGGCAAGGAGTCCGAAACGCGGTTCAACGTTTCGTTCCTCGTGCCGGATTACGGCGTGGAGGTCGGCGTATGGCAGAGTTTCCTGCGCAACAAGGTCTACTACGGCGCGGACTGCCTGCCTCAGCAGTTCTCGGGAAACGTGAGCCTTACGAGCATCTATGCGCAGAAGGATTTCACCATCAAGGGGCTGCACCTGAATCACCGCGTGCTGGTGCAACTGACGTCCGACCGCGATGTCGTGCCGCTGCCGCTCGTGTCGGCATTCCTTTCGTACTACTACGAGTTCTGGATAAAGCGCGACGTGCTGCGCGTGCAGATTGGTCTGGACGGACGCTTCAACACGAAATATTATGTGCAGGGCTACAATCCCGCACTGTCGGTGTTCTACAACCAGAACGAAGTCGAGGTGGGCAACTATCCTTATATAGATGCGTTCGTGTCCGCTAAGTGGAAACGCATGCGGATACTCATAAAGTATCAGCATCTGAACAAGGGATTGTTCGGCAACAACGAGTATTTCTCGATTGCGAAATACCCGCTCAACCCCGGAATGCTCAAAATCGGTCTGTCGTGGGCGTTCTACGATTAACCGCCTGCGCACCGACCCTTTAATCTCCGGCGGAGAGCCTGTCCGTCCGGCAAAAAGTTAAGTTATGAAGATTTTCAGAGACATAATGGCACCCCTGCTCTTCGTCGCCGTCGCGGCGGTAGTGTCCGTCGTGTGGCTGCAATCGCTCTGCCGCGTCGAATCGGCTGCCGAGGCTGTACCGGAGAGCGAACTGCTTTCGGAGGAGGAGTGCGAGATTTCGATTTACGACAACGTTTTCCGCCGCGTAGGCAGGACGTGCGGCATCGACTGGCGGCTGATGAGTGCCATCGCGTACAGCGAGTCGCGTTTCTGCGGCGATGCCGTGTCGCCGCGCGGCGCGGTCGGACTGATGCAGATTATGCCGCACGTGGCGCACGAATACGGAATGACGGACGAGGATTTGCTCGACCCGATACAGAATATCGAACTGGCGGCAAAGATTATCAAGTCGGTCGAGAAGATGATGCGCCTGCCGCGCAAAGTGCCGCTGCGCGACCGCACGGCTCTGATGCTGGCATGCTATAACGGCGGTTACGCCCATATCACTGACGCCCGGAATCTGGCTGCCTATTATGGCGAGGATTGCCATTCGTGGGATGTTGTCGCGGAGTATCTCGAACTGCTCGCCGAATCGGATTTCTACGAACACGAGGCGGTGAGTTACGGCGAGTTCACGGGCAGCGGCGAAACCATAAAGTATGTCGATACGGTGATGTCGCGTTACGACAAGTACTGCCGCGCCTTTTCGCCCGACGACGGAGCGTAACACGCGATTGCCGACAGATTTTTTTGTTCGATTAGGGGCTTTGAGAAGCCCCTAATCGTTAAAAGACCTTAATGACCTTAAAGTCTTTAACGCCCCTAATACCCCCCACCGCATGCAATCAAAAAAACGTCGCCCGCATTTGCGGGCGACGGTCTGTTAAAACTTTCGGCATATGTGCCGAAACGTTACGGTCGATTATTGAAGCAGGGTTACGAACAGATTGTGATTGGTATCACGATTCGCACCGGCACCGAACATATACTCTTTGGTAAGTTCGGCATCGGTAATTACCGTCGAAACGCCGCCTACCGTCAAAGTGCCGGCAACCTCGCATGGCGCAGATTCGGAACCGATTGAAATAACTTTCGTTGTACCGTTGAAACTTCCGACGAGCATGCCTACGCAACCGCCTTCGACACCCTGAACCTTACAATTTATTTTACATCCGGTCGTTGCCGAATTGGTCGCGTTACCGAATTGACCGATAAGACCTGCGGCGTAAATGCCTGCTTTCGGAGAAACGATATCTCCGTAGTTTTCGCAATTTGTCATTTGGTATGAACTCGAATGGAAACCTGCGATACCGCCGATTACCGAAGCATCCGCGCAATTGGCTGTAATTGTACCTTTGTTGATGCTGTTTTCCACACGACCGCTACCGCCCTGAATACCTCCGACGCGAGCCTTGATGTTTCCTTCAACGGTAATATTACCGGTGTTGGAGCAGTCTTTCGTAACCGCCGTGCAGCCGCTCTCTTTGCCTGGCCATCCTACGATACCTCCGCATGCGTGATTCGTTGCGTGGGTATTATCGGAACGCATGTAGATGTCTGCGCTGTTGTGACAGTTGGTGATATTGAGTTCCGTTTGGTTCAATGAATAGTATCCGCTACCCACAATACCTCCGGAATATATTGTCATACCAGCAGCAGCACCCGTGAATGTGCCACCCTCGGATGTCATGACGATATTGAGCGAACCTGCATTGTCCGAATTCGAAATATCGCCCCATGCGTCGCCGACCAATCCGCCGTATACGAATCGACATTTGGATGAAAGATTGCTCATTGTCGATGCCATATCGCTGTAATAAGCCTTGATGTTTCCGCTGTTCTTGCAGTTGTCCATCGAGAATGATGCGGTGGACTGACCTATTATGCCGCCCATACCGTTGGCAGCGGAACTTGTCCCGTCGGTATCTGTCAAATCACCTATACTATTGCGCCCTTGGAAATTGGCTGCCGATAGTTCTATGTTGCCGGTGTTCTCGCATCCTTTTATTGCGCCGTGCTGATAACCCGCAATACCTCCGATAAGAGTACCCTTGATTTGGGATTTGGAAATCAAAGCGATTGTTCCGCTGTTGAAACAGTCTGTAATTGCCTGAGCCGAATAAGAGGTAACGCCGCCGATGATGACTGCCGCTCCCGACGATTCGGTAGTGAATGTTATGTCTCCGTGGTTGATACAGCCGGTGGTTTTCGTTCCCGAGTTGGACGAGCCGGTTACACCTCCGATATAGAAATTCTTGGAAGTGGTATCGTCGGTTATTGTAATCGAAATATTTCCGTTGTTGATGCAGTTGCTGATTTCGGTATCCGCATCTTTGGCAGCCAATCTTCCCTGAATCGTACCTATATAGCAAGTACCGGCGGTATTTCCGGTTGCGGAAATCTGCAAATCGCCATTGTTGATGCAGTTTTGTACGTGTGCGTCAGGAGAATAACCGACCAGTATACCCATATTTGCGGCAGCCGAGAAAGAGCCGTTGAGCAATTTTACGTCGGCATTGTTGGCGCAGCCGGATACCATATTGTTGTTGGTGCTTACGATAAATCCGAAATCGCCGCCTATTTCTGCCGGCAGGTTCAGTTCGCATGATTCGTCGAGAACGACGTTCTTGATTGTCCCGCTATTTGCAGCGAACAGGGCGACGCCGTCGGACTTCCAGTTTTTGAGAGCATAACCCTGACCGTTGAACACTCCGTCGAACTGCGTTGCCGAGGTGAGCGTAACGCCCGAGAGGTCGATGTCCGAGCCGAGCAGCACCTCGCCATTCGCGTTCTTAAAGCCGGTGTAGTCGCCAGCGCTTGCTGCGTCGAGGAATGCCTGCAACTGCGCTGCGTCGGTGATTTCCGTAATGGTTTTTGTCGGATTGAACTTTATATCCGGCATTTCAAGCAGATTGCTTGCGGCGATGGTTGCGCCGTTTGGATAAGCACTCTTTTTAGTAGTCTTGCCTTCGGTGGAGGTGATTATAATAGAGAATCCTTTGGCGTAGGTGCCGGCAGGAACTGCGATTACGACTTCCGCCTTGCCGTCGACGAACGGAATTCCGTCGGCAGCGGTAACCTTAACGAAATCCATACCCGAAAGCGGTTCGAGTGCGGCGTTCACATAATCTATCGTGAACGTACCAGCCATCGCTTCGAGGTCGTTGGAGTGGAGCGTGATGCTCTTGATGATTTTATCCGCGTCGCCTTTGAGAATCGTAACCTTGATGAAACCACAGAGGTTTTTGAGTTCGCCTTGCGACGTTTCGAAATGTCCTGCCATTACTGCCGCGCCCTGAGCGAACGAGCCTGCGACATACTCCTGAATTTCGGAAATCTTAACGGTTTTACCGTCGGGTTGAAGCACTTCGGCAGGGTATATTACATTGTAAGGAGCGGCAACGCCCGTAACGGTGAACTGGGCATGGGTCCTGCCGTCATATTCGGCAGCAAGCGGTTCGGAAGCGATGCCGTTCACGGCTATCTTATCGCCCGCAGACCAAAGTACGGGATATGCGCTATCGGCGTTCTTGTCGCCGAGCGAGGTGCGGGTTGCGTCGGCACTCAAATCGATAACGACCTTGTTGTCGTTGGTTACGACCTCTTTCGTGATGTCGGTCGTGCAGCCGGTCAGCATCATCAATGCCGAACCGAGAATCATTGAAATCTTTTTCATGCTTTTCTCTGTTTTTTGTTCGACATTCCGTTAATACTCGTCTGTCCACTGGTCGCCGCCGAGTCCGTAAATGAGTTGGGCGTCTCTTTCTTCGTCGCTTAAATTGAATCCTCTTTCTACGCAAAAGGACCATTCGCAAATTTCAGGTGCGGAGTAGCAGGGCTTCCCCCCCCCGACGAATTGTTTGATGTTCATGATGTTAGTTAGTTAGGTTTGGTTTAATATATTTATTGCAAGTATAAATTATATACGGCGTTATCATAAAATGTCATTGCGAGGAGCGCAGCGACGCGGCAATCTACCATTGTCCCGTCATGTTGAGCGTCAGCGAAACATCTGTTTTTGAAACGCTCGATTTTCAGATCCTTCGCTATCGCTCAGGATGACGATACATGGCATTCGCACCGTTTCCCGACAGCGGTAGTCCGCCACAGCATCGCATGTATCCGTTTCGGGTATCCTCCGGTAACTCGGATGCGATGCCTCGCGATGACTTTTAGTGTAAAAAATAGTTTGTTTTTTTGTTTCAGTTTCCGTTTATCGAAGTTTCGACCTACTAAAATAGTGATTTTTTTGTTATTATGCAAATTTTTAGCCTGTTTTACATAAAAAAGACCTTAAAGACCTTAATGACTTTAACGTCTTTAAGGTCTTTGAAACCGTGCGGTGCAGGATTAGCGGTGCTCGACGAAGCGCTTCGAGGTAACCGATTTCGCGATGTGGACGTCGTTGGTGATGATGCGGTCTACGCCTGCCGCCATGCAGTCGAGAATCGATGCGGCGTCGCTTACCGTCCATGTCAGTACGTCCATGCCCAGTGCGTGCGCGCTCTCGATATAGCCGTTCATCGATGATAGCGACGACCACAGATAGTTGATTGCATTTACGCCGTCGTCGCTCACCTGTTTCGGCGTTTTGTCGCTCGAATTCGATGTGTATCCGACCGGAACGTCCGGCAACTCCTTCCCGACGAGTTTGCAGACCTCGTAGTCGAAACTGATGAATGCCGCTCTGTTCTCCATTCCTTTCGCCTTTATCATGTCCACGGCAGCCTGTGCGCATGCCAGTGCGCGTGCGGGGTTGCTGTGTCGCTTGACCTCGACCACCATCACGAGTTCGGGCGTCGATTGCGCCTGCGAGAGCCACTCTTCGAGGGTCGGCAGCGGTTCGCCGTTGCTCAGCGTTTCGTTGCGGACGGTCGCGAATGTCGAATCCTCGATTTTGTAGCCGTTGTTGCTCGTTGTCTTGTCGTGGTTCAGTACTATGACATCATCTTTGGTGATGAATATGTCGAACTCTATTCCGTATATGCCGTCTACTTTCTGCGTCGCCGCGAGTGCAGCGAGCGAATTGTCCGGCTCGCCGTTGGTGCGCACTCCGCGGTGGGCGATTATTTGCGGTGCGAAGATTTCGCGCGGATTGCTCTTGAACGTAAGTTCCGCCGTGCCTATCGGGCATACCTCGCTGCCGCGAACGACCACTATCCGGTAGGTGTCGGTCGTGAAGTCGGACGGTATGGTCGCTACGGCGCGGTCGCTTTCGATTTCGGTCGCAAGGTCGTAGGATTTGCCACCGGTCGTCGATTCGAAGCGCAGAGTGTCGCCGCTGCGGAATCCGTCGGCATAGACGGCATACCGAGTGCCGTCGCCCACCTCGACTCCCGACAGATACTGCTTGTCGGTCAGCGATACGGTCGAAACGGGTCTGTCGCGTTTGGTCGCGTTCCAGAGTCGGGCGACGTCATCCGCCGTCAGCGGCTTGTCGTAGATGCGGGCTATGGCGACATCGCCGTTCCATGCGTTCTGGCTGGCTGTCGCGGAGGCTTTCGCATCGCCGCCGATGCCGAACCACCAAGCCAAATCGTCGGTCGGGAATATCATCTCGCCCGCAGCCGGTTCGGTGTCGCACAACTCGCCGTTTACGTAGATATGCGTCTTGCCCTCGGCTTTGTCCCATACGCCGATGACGTGGTAGTATATGCCCTTTTGCGGAACGATGCCGCTCATGGTGTATATGTAGTTGGATGCGGTCGTGCCTTTCGTGTTGATGTTCGGCAGGAAGATAATCTCCTTGTTGCGGGCGGTCTTGCCGACGAGGAATCCCGTGCCTGCGGCGTGGTGTGAGGCGAACGGCTTTATCTCCGCCTCGCCGTCGTGGTCGTCGGCGAGCATGAAGAGTGTTTCGAGCGTGTATCCGTCGGCGAGTTCGGCTTTGAAAGCAGGGTTATTCAGATAGTTCGCCTTGTAGAATCCGCCCGAGATGTTGGCTCCGAGCGGATGACTGAAACGTGCGGCATAGCAGCCCTGCCAATTGTCGTAGTAGGTCGTCAGGAAGTTGGATGCGAATGTCTGTATCGGCAGTTGCATCGCCGACGCGTCGGTCGCCGTGCCGTCGTTGTGGAATACGACGTCGAGCATGTCGGCTTTCGGCGTGTCGTGCATCGTCAGGACGACCGACCCCGCAGAAGTTTCCGCGCCGTCGCGCACGAAGACTATTTCGTATGTCCCGCTCGTCAGTTCGGCTGGTATCGTCAGTACCGCCGAGTCGGAGTATACCGCGGTCGCGCAGCGGTATTCCGTGCCGCCCGAACGCAAAACCGCAGTATCGCCCTTGGCGAATCCGTAGCCTCTGACGGGGAACTTGTATCCCGCGCTTACGTCGGCTGCCTCGACATGCGAAATGCCCTGCAATGGGAATCCGATGCCCGAGCGGTCGCGCTTCGCACGGTCGTAGAGCGTCGCGATGTCGTCGGCACCGAGTGCGGCGTCGTAGATGCGGGCTATGAGGACTTCGCCGTTCCATGCGCCCTGACATTTGTCCACGCTCGTGTCGCCGCCTATGAATATGGTCTGGACGGACGGCTTGTTGTCGCGCAGGACGAGTTCGCCGTTCGGAACATCGGTCGTGCCGCACAGTTTTCCGTCTACGTAGATGTGTATCTTGCCCTCGACCTTGTCCCACACGCCGACCGCGTGATAGTATTCGCCCGGTTCGGGAACGACACGGCTGTTGACGTATTTATAGGCTGACGTACCCGTTCCGTCGGTATTGATGTTGGGCAGGAAGCAGATGTCGCTGCCGTTCGCCTTTTTGCTGATTATCATTCCGAATCCCGCGCTTTCGTGTCCCGAAAACATCTTGTCCTCGCCCGTGGACTGGGCGGAAGCCATCATGAACAGACACTCCATTGAGAATCCGTCGCGCAGCCTGCGCTTGAACTCCTCGTTCTGCGAATAGTCCGCCTTGTAGTAGCCCTCGGTTACGGTCGTTCCTATCGCGTGGTTGAAGCGGGCGACGTTGCAGCCCTGTATATCGTCGAAATAGGTCGTCATAGCCGAGGACGGGTAGGTCGTTACCGGAATGTCCATCGGCGAAATGTCCTTTGCCGTGCCGTCGGTGTTGAACACTATGTCGAGCAGGTCGGCTTCGAGTACCTTGTCGGTGGCTGCGTAGGCGAATGCGGGCATTTCGTAGACGGTGTTGCGCCTGAACTCGACCGCTTTCGAGTGGGTGCGCGTCATCGACATTCCGTCGCCATCCTCGACCGTAACCGCGAATCCGTGCGCCAGCGTCGAAGGGGCGACCGCTATATAGAAATCGGTAGCCGTCGGGGTCAGTGCGACGCTGCATTCGAGTTTCACGATGCCCGTGTCGCCTTCGAGGACTATTTCGGGTTCGTCGCCCTTGAATGCCACCGAGGCTGCTCCTGCGAGCGGCTCGCCGCCGATGCTGCGCACCTTGATTCGGCGTACTGTCGCTTCGCCGGTAAGCGAGATTTTGAGGTATGACGATATGTTGCGCAACTGCATTGCGCCGTCGCCGCTGCCGCAGCCTGTCATCAGATGCGCTTCGCGGTCGTAACTCGAACGGTCGGTACGAACCGTCTGGGCGTCGGGGTATATGACTTCGAGCGTCGTTCCGACCAGCCGGTTATCGTCGTTGTAGGGGTAGACTGCGTAGATTTTCTGTGCGGTGGCGATTGCGGATGTTCCGGTGAACACGCCTTGTCGGGTGTCGGCTCCGCCGGTGAGTGCGAAACGGTGGTTGTCGCCCGAAAGCGTGAGTACCGACAGCGCGTCGTCCGCCTCCCAGTAGTGGCGGTAGGTCGTACCGAGGCTCTCGAAATAGGTGCGCGTCGCGTCGTCGATGCCGACCTCGATGCTGTACTCGGCTCCGGTCGTCGGCAGGATGTCGGTTTCTTCATAGTGCTGGCAGGATGTTGCTGCAACAATCGCTGCCAAGATTGCGAAAAACTTTTTCATAATCAGTCCCATTCGAGTTGTTCGGTTGATGAATCGCCGTCGGTCGCAATCGAGAGCGTGAAGCCGCGTTCCGCGCGGCATGATAACCTGCGCAAATCGGGCGCAAGATAGGCAGTGGGTTTGTTGAGTTTCATTGGAAATGGATTTTGGTTGTTTTGCAAATGTAAGCAAAAGAAATGAAACGAAAAAATATTGTCCAAAAAGCGTGGGGGGGGTAAATCAAAAGGAAATAAAAAGATTATAAAAGGAAAGCAATATGCTCGGGAATGTGTCGTTGTCGCCTGCGTCGTTTCGTATCGGCGTTTATTTTGTGTCGCGAAAAAATAGCGATTTTTTTGAAATTTTTTTTGGCGAAGTATGTGTTAATCGGCAAAATAATGAAACCGGCGACCACGAATGGTCGCCGGTTTCGGTGGGTTTTAGGTTGGTTTTTATTCTTTAAAGTCCTTAAAGTCTTTAATGTCGTTAACGACTTTAAGGCAACTGGGTCGGTGTCAGAATCCCGCTCTTTCGAGCCATGCGAGTACCGATTTCTTCGCCTGCTCGCGCGAGTTCTGTGCCGTCGTACCGCGCATGGCAAGACCCTTGCCTACCGTCGCGCCCTTGCAGGCTTCGGCGATGTACCTCTCGGTGTTCGACAATCCGCTGCCCTCGTGGGTACAGAACGGAATGATGTTCTTGCCCTGCCAGTCGTGCCGCTCGATGAACGTGTAGACGGGCATCGGCATGTCGCCCCACCAGTTTGGATAGCCGATGAATACGGTGTCGTACTCCTCGACGGCGATGTCGCCCTCGATTGCCGGACGTGCGCCGGCGGACTTCTCCTTTTTAGCCAAATCGACGCATGCGTCGTAGGTCTTCGGGTACTTCTGCACCGGAACTATCTCGAAGAGTTTGCAGCCGGTCGCCTCGGCTATCATCTCGGCGACGATGCAGGTGTTGCCTTTCGTGATGTTTCCTACCCCGTAGTTCTCGCCCGTGTGGGAAAAGAACACGACCAATACTTTCTTGTCGGTTTTCATATCTCTGTTTTCGTTTTGTTTGTCGTTCTGTGCGGATGATGCGGTCGGCAGAGCGAGCATCAGCAGACCCAAGGTCGATAGAATGATGTTTTTCATAATGTTTCGGTTTTAAGGTGTCCGTTTAACTTTTATGCAAAGGTATACCGTTCCGCCCGAATGCTGAATAGACGAATTACGGATTGAATTACCCGAATTACGGATAATGCCGGACAGTCGTTATTTTGCAACTCAAACCCGACAATGATTGTCCCTGCGGATTTCGGTTCACCATAAACAGAGAAGACTCCGATGTGTGGTTCAAAAACAGCGGAAGGAGTTTTGCCGGAAAATAGGAATCGGCATCGGGAGGACAGAACAAAGACGGGGAATGAAAATGTAAGTTGATGTTCAGTCCGTCATATATTGGCGGACCGAACATATATGTTTGCACTATAAAAACAAAATTATGATAACTTTACCATCTCCTGTTACCGAGCGAACGCTCTATCTTTCAAAACAAATAGATGCATCGTCTATAAACGATATCGTTAAGGAACTGCATAAGATTATTGCATCCGATTCGGATGTTTCCCGATTTTGCCAAATCGAAAGAGGGTTCTCTTACTCACCGGAACCAATCCGAATATACATCAATTCATCCGGCGGAAGTGTATATAGTATGCTTGGATTATATGATATTATCCGAATGAGCCCAACGCCCGTGTATACTTACGCATACGGCATGGCTGCTTCTGCTGCTGCCGTGCTTCTGGCTGCGGGGAGACGTCGGTTTGCCACGGCGCATAGTTTTATGCTGATTCATTCCGTGTCTTCATGGCTCACAGGCAAAGTCGAGGAAATGAAAGATGAGTTGGAACAGACGGAACGATTGAACAACCTAATCAACCGATTATTGACCGAGCATACAAGAATTCCGGTATCACGGTTGGCTGATAAAGACAGGTATAAAGAGGATTGGTGGATTTCGGCATCGGAGGCTTTGGAATTAGGGATAATAGATGAAATTATCGGTTGAATATGACTATTGTATCATTGACGGGCGCAGATATTGCGCGAGTTTTTGGGAATGGGCAGCACATTCTCTGTGTTAAATTGAGATATGAGCAGGGAGTTATCCATAGCAGCGGCTTGTGTTCAACAGCAAGAGGCGGTTATGTATTGATGTGGGTTATCGCACCGTCGGCTCACGGTCTGTCTGCCGGGGATTTTCACAAGATACTGACTTATATTACCGAAATGTTTCCCAATAAAAAAGTAATATGGGCATACGAAGAGGCTGATAGCAAACGACAGACCGAAATCATTTTATTAACAACACCATAATCAAACGACAAACATTGATTCTCAAAAAACTAATTTTGCCGTAAATTTCGTATCTTTGTATCATGTCTAAAATCGGATACATACAACGCTATTTACTGCTTATCCGTAAAGTCCGTAAACATCCGTATATCACACTCGATGAATTACGCCGCGATGTGGAACAAGAGTTGATTGCCCGTGGCGAGTTGATTCAGGGCTTGTCGCAACGAACCATCGAGCGGGATATTAGGGAAATCCGTTCGGCACTCGGTATCAGTATCGACTATTCCCGTTCCGAACGAGGCTACTTCATTCCCCAGGATGAAGTTGCTTCATCGGATTTGGAGTGCATTCTCGAACCGTTTGAAATATTAACCGCGATGAGACAGGATACGGGTGTGCAGGATTTCATCATTACAGAACGACGCCGGGCTGTCGGCACTGAGCATCTGTATGGATTGGTATATGCAATCCGTAGCGGGTTGTGTGTCGCTTTCGATTATTGTAAATTCTGGTCGGCAGATACGAGCCGTCGCATAATAGAGCCGTATGCATTGAAAGAAACGCGCGGACGGTGGTACGTGCTCGGAATAGACCTTGCTGATTGTCAACTCAAAATATTCGGCTTGGATCGGATAGCGTGTTTGACTATTGAGCAGAAGCGATTCCGAAAAGACCCGACAATCGACATCCGAGAGCGATTCCGGCATTCGCTGACCGTTGATATGGCGGATAAGGTCGAACATATCGTTTTTTCCGTCGGGGCGTCTGATGCTGCCTATCTGAAAACGATGCCGATTCATCCGTCGCAGCGGATAGTTCGAGAAACATCGCAACGCACAACTTTTTCGCTTGATGTATATTTGACACCCGATGTCGTAATGGAGTTGCTTTCACGCGCTCAAACACTTCGAATCGAAGAACCGGACCATTTGCGAAACCAAATACTTAAAATTTATGAGACAGGGATTCAACTCAATAGTTGACAATTCAATGCAAAAAGCATTGGAAGAACTATGGGAAAAATACAAGAACGAGTTTAAGGCTGAAATGTCTGATAAAGCCGAAGAACTTGGCAAAATCCTTGACAAAGGGATGGTTTGGTTCGAGAACGATTGTGAAAAGACTGAAATTCTCGTTACGGGAATCAATCCGTCGGCGCGGAAAAAAGATTCCGAATTTGAAAAAAGAGGTTTCAGATATCATGAACTCCAAGATTCGTATTATGCGGAAATCAAAAAGAAACTGTTGGGGGACGCTCTGAATGACAAGACCGGGTATCTCGATTTGTTTGCCGTGCGCGAGACGGTACAGAGACGAATGTCAGGATTCATAAAGCATCCTGTCGGATTGTCATTCGTTGCCGAGCATCTCGCAATTACGCAAAAGGAAATAGAGCGTCTCCATCCGCAACTGATTATTGTGAAAAATAAAGGTTCGTGGATGTTTTGGGGGCTTGATGCCGAACAAACTGCCGATAAATGGACGAATGTTTGGATGGGATATACTTTTGACCGAATACCCGGATACGAAGATGTAGCCGGAAGACCGTGGAAAGTGCGACGAATTACCGGATTGCTTGATACATCAGATAGAGTCGGTAAGGATATCGAAGAAACCTGTCTGATTGGGACGGTTGTATTGTTTACTTGCCATCTTCAATATTTGAAAAAAGAGAATCGTCCTACGATAGAGACCGTAACGCATCTGTTTGACAGTGTTTTGCCTGATTGAGAAATAAATTGCGGGTTTTGCGGCTGACCCGAGATTTCGTGGTCGCTCGTGCGAATCTCGACTATACATAAAAGAAAAAGGATTGGTTCTGAACCAATCCTTATTTCTTTGAGCGGAAAACGAGACTCGAACTCGCGACCCCAACCTTGGCAAGGTTGTGCTCTACCAACTGAGCTATTTCCGCAGTATCTTGCGCCGCCGTTCTACCGGTTTTGCGAGTGCAAAGATAAGGCAAGTTTTTTTATTACGCAAGAAAATTGCGTAAAAATTTGCATTTATTGTTCGGGTTAGGTTCTTCAAGAAATTATTGTATTTTGTTTAGGGCTTATAATCACGGGTTTGACTTTGCGGGGAGATGTCGGGCTGGCGATATTATTAGGTAATATAGGTAATATAGGTAATATAGGTAATATAGGTAATATAGGTAATATAGGTAATATAGGTAATATAGGTATACCGCTTTTTTCGTGCCTGTATGCCGCTGCGTGTGCGGTTTTGAGGAATTGTGATTTCGGTGTTGATAACTTTATCCGAAAAAAATTTGGAGATGCGCCGATTGTTGATAACTTTGAATCGGCAAAGGTTTCCTGCGATGCCGTGCGCGGCGTCGGGGATGAAAAGGGAACCCTGTGAAAGTCGGGGACTATACCCGTAGCTGTGAGTTTCGCCGAAATTTCGCACTTTTCTGTTTTGCCACTGCTTTTCGGAGCGGGAAGGCTGTGCGGATGAAACGAGTCAGAAGACCTGCCTGTGCCGTTGCATATATTGCGGATACTTTCGGGAAGAAGAGTAGTCTTGCGGGCTTTGTCGAACGGGTTGCATCATGCGAGCCGACTTGCGCGTCTACCTTTTTTCGGTTTGACAGGAATATAGAATAAAATTCATATAGTTATGATACAGACTGTTGTGAAGCGCGACGGACGCATCGTCGGCTTCAATAAGGAAAAAATCGCGGCGGCGATACGCAAGGCGATGCTCACGACGGAGCAGGGCGAGGACGAGAAACTGATAAATCAGATTGCCGACCGCATCGAGTTCCGCGGCAAGGAGCAGTCGTCGGTCGAGGAGATTCAGGATTTGGTCGAGATGGAGTTGATGAAATCGACCCGCAAGGAGGTCGCCAAACGTTACATTTCGTACCGCAACCAGCGCAGCATCGCCCGCAAGGCGAAGACGCGCGAGATTTTCCTCGAAATCGTCGAGGCGAAGAGCAACGACGTTACGCGCGAGAATGCCAATATGAACGCCGATACGCCGGCGGGCATGATGATGAAGTTCGCGAGCGAGACGACCAAGCCGTTTGTGGACGACTATCTGCTGTCGGAACAGACGCTGTGGGCGGTGAACAACAACTATCTGCATATCCACGACAAGGATTACTATCCAACGAAGTCGCTCACCTGCATCCAGCATCCGCTCGACAAGATTCTCGAACACGGATTCTCGGCGGGACACGGCGAGTCGCGCCCGACCAAGCGTATCGAGACGGCGAGCATCATAGGCTGTATCTCGATGGAGACGGTGCAGAACGAGATGCACGGCGGACAGGCGATTCCGGCGTTCGATTTCTATCTCGCGCCATACGTCCGCAAGAGTTATATCGAGGAGGTGAAGACGCTCGAAAATTTCACCGGCAAAGACCTTTCGCATCTCTACGACGCGCCTATCGACGACTATATCGTCCGCGAACTCGACGGGATGGAGGGCGACGAGCGCATGAAACAGCATGCGATAAACCGCACTGTCGGTCGCACCCATCAGTCGATGGAGGCGTTCATCCACAATATGAACACGATTCATTCGCGCGGCGGCAATCAGGTGGTCTTCTCGTCTATAAATTATGGCACCGACACCTCGGCGGAGGGACGCTGCGTAATCCGAGAGTTGTTGATTTCGACCTACGAGGGCGTCGGCAACGGTTCGACGGCGATATTCCCGATTCAGATTTGGAAAAAGAAGCGCGGCGTAAGTTATCTGCCCGAAGACCGCAACTACGACCTCTACAAATTCGCCTGCAAGGTTGCTGCGCGACGCTTCTTCCCGAATTTCGTGAATCTCGACGCCACGTTCAACCAACATGAGAAGTGGAACGGGAACGACCCCAAACGCTATCTCTACGAGGTGGCGACGATGGGCTGCCGCACCCGCGTTTTCGAGAACCGCTACGGCGAGAAAACCTCGGTGGCGCGCGGAAACCTCTCGTTCTCGACGATAAATATTGTGCGTCTCGCCATCGAGTGTATGGAGATTGAGGACAAGCAGGCGCGTATAGACAAGTTCTTCGGGAAACTCGACGAGATACTCGAAATCACGGCTTCGCAGTTGTGCGACCGCTACGATTTCCAGAAAACCGCGCTCGCCAAGCAGTTCCCGCTGCTGATGTCGGCTCTTTGGGCGGGCAGTGAGAAACTCAAACCGACCGATACCGTCGAGAGCGTCATCAATCAGGGTACGCTCGGAATCGGATTCATCGGTCTCGCCGAGTGTCTTATTGCGCTTGTCGGCAAACACCACGGCGAGAGCGACGAGGCACAGGCACTGGGTCTGCGTATCGTAACCCGCATGCGCGACAAGGCGAACGAGTTCTCGGAGCGTTACAACCACAATTTCAGCGTACTCGCCACTCCGGCAGAGGGACTCTCGGGCAAGTTTACGGTGCGCGACCGAAAGCAGTTCGGCGAGATAAAGGGCATCACCGACAAGATTTACTACACCAACTCCAACCATGTGCCGGTGTACTACAAGTGTTCGCCGAAGCACAAGGCGGAAATCGAGGCTCCGTATCACGAACTCACGCGCGGCGGACATATATTCTACGTCGAAATCGACGGCGATGCGACCCACAACCCGCAGGCGATTATGGATATAGTCGATTTGGTGGACAAGTACAACCTCGGCTACTGCTCGGTGAACCACAACCGTAACCGCTGCATGGACTGCGGCTACGAGGATGCGCAGGATAATCTCGAAACCTGCCCTTCGTGCGGCAGCGACAATCTCGACAAGTTGCAGCGCATAACCGGCTATCTCGTCGGCACGACCGACCGTTGGAACAAGGCGAAACTGGCAGAACTCAACGACCGTGTCGTCCACAAGTAATAACGGCGGCGAAACAATCCGCGTTCTCGACATCGTCTACGGCACGTCCGTGGACGGAGTCGGTCTGCGCACGTCGATTTACTGCGCCGGATGCGAGAACCGCTGCGAGGGGTGCCACAATCCGCAGTCGTGGGATGCGGAGGGCGGACGCGAAATGACGGTGGGGGAGATATTCGACCTCGTCGTCGAAGCCGATATGAACGTAACGTTCAGCGGCGGCGACCCGATGCTGCGCCCGCAGGGTTTCGCGACGCTCGCGCGCATGATTAAGGAGCGTACCGACAAGACGATATGGTGCTATACGGGCTATCTGTTCGAGGATGTCGTGCTGAATCCCGCACGGCGTGCGCTGCTTGAAAACGTGGATGTGCTGGTGGACGGGCGGTTCGTGCTTGCCGAACGCGACCTGACGCTGCGTTTCCGCGGCAGCCGCAACCAGCGGATTATCGACGTGCGGCGGTCGCTCGACGAGGGGAGAGCGGTCTTGGCGGAGTTGGAGTAGCCCATACCCGCCACGTTGCCCTAAACGACCTTAAAGTCTTTAAGGACCTTAAAGACCCTAATGAAAAAAAATAGTCCGAGATTTTCTCGGACTATTTTTTTTACGGGGTTGTTCTCTCTTATTCCTCCTCGACCTCCGCCATGGTGTGGTAAACGTTCACGACGTCGTCGTCCTCCTCCAACTTCTCAACGAGTTTCTCGACCGATTCGCGACCCTCGGCATCGAGTTCCTTGGTGTCGGTCGGGATGCGTACCGACTCTCCCGATACGATTTCGTAGGAGCGGTCGTCGAGCCATTTCTGGATTGCGCCGAACGCCTCGTAAGGGGCGTAGACGGTGATTCCGTCCTCCTCGGCGTAGAATTCGTCCACTCCGAGGTCAATCATGTCGAGTTCGAGTTCCTCCGGGTCTGCGCCCTCCGCCTTGAACTTGAACACGCACTTATGCTCGAACATGAATGCCACGCTGCCCGAGTTGCCGAGCGTACCGCCGCACTTGTTGAAATACATGCGGACGTTGGCTACTGTGCGGTTGGTGTTGTCGGTCGCGGTCTCGACGAGGAACGCCACTCCGTGAGGTCCGTATCCTTCGTAAACCACCTCCTTGTAATCCGCCGCATCCTTCTCGGTCGCACGCTTGATTGCGCGTTCGATATTCTCCTTCGGCATGTTCTCCGACTTGGCGTTCTGTATCAGGATGCGCAGACGGGTGTTTCCCGACGGGTCGGAGCCTCCCGCCTTGACGGCGATTTCAATCTCCTTGCCGAGTTTGGTGAACGTACGCGCCATGTGTCCCCAACGCTTCATTTTTCGCGCTTTGCGATATTCGAATGCTCTTCCCATATTTTTGTATTTTTATTGATTTTCGCTTTTGTTTGCGCAAAATTATAAAAACTCCGCGAAAATCGAAAAAATGCGGCGAAAATTCGCGCGCTTTCCTCGACAGTATGCGTCAAACGGTCGCCGCAATGTTGCATTCTCTCGAAAATTATGTTTACCTTTGCCGCCGAAAAATACGAAAACGACGATGGAAAAGGAGATTGAACTGGCTCTCGAAGCACTGCGCAAAGGCGGTCTGATACTCTATCCGACCGACACCGTGTGGGGTATCGGCTGCGATGCGACGAACGCCGATGCGGTAGCCCGCATATACGCGCTCAAACGGAGCGAGAACAAACATTCTATGCTCGTGCTGTGCGAGTCGGCGGATATGGTCGTACGTTATGTGAACAAAGCCCCGGGCATCGCGTTCGAGGTGATGGAGATGGCGACGAAGCCGCTGACGCTGATACTGCCGGGTGCAAGCGGACTTGCCGAGAACCTGATTCCGGAGGAGAAGACTCTCGGCGTAAGGGTTCCCGACCACGAATTCTGCCGCAAACTGCTGCGCAAGTTCGGTCGTCCGATAGTCTCGACGTCGGCGAACATTTCGGGCGAACCGACGCCGAAGAATCTCGCCGAGGTGTCCCGCGAAATCATCGACGGTGTCGATATGGTCGTCAATCCGCGTTTCCAGGGCAGACCGACCGGCAAGGCGAGTTCGATAATCGCTTTCGGCGAGGGAGGAGAAGTGAAGATAATAAGAGAATAAGCAGATATGCCAAAAACGATAGTAACACCCATTCAGAAGCGTTTTTCGGACGCCGACATGTTCCACCACATCAACAATGCCGTCCAGCAGACCTATTTCGACCTCGGCAAAATCGAGTTTCTGCACAGCGTCCTTTCGCTCGACGAGGCGTTCGACCGCGTGTCGCTGATTACGGTCGCGGTCGCCAACAACTTCTACCGTCAGATTCGGCAGGAGAACGACATCGAGGTGCGTACCACGGTGCGCAAGGTCGGCAACAAGAGCGTAACGCTGTTCCAGCAGATTGTCGATTGCGCCGACGGCGAACCGATGAGCGACAGCCTCACGACGATGGTCGCGTTCGATACGAAAGCCCAGACCTCGGTTCCCGTGAGTGCCGAATGGCGCGACAAACTGCTCGGGTAGTCCGCGACAGAGATTCGCAGTTACGCAATAATAATCGCACCCATCATGCCCTAAAAGGCGTTGCTGGGTGCGGTTTTCTTTAAGTACCTTAATGTCCTTAAAGTCGTTAAGGTCGTTAAGGTCGTTCGCCGTAGTAATGCTCTCTGCCGCCGTCTACACTTACCTCTAACGCCCGTTCGTAGTCTTCGTCGGTGAAAGTGAAGGTGTATATCACTTTGTATTTGCGATTCGACGGGTATGCCGTATTCCAATAGTATTCGTCGCATATCGATTTCCCCTCCTTGCCGTAAAGGGTGTATGCGAATTCGTAATCGTCATCGAATGTGGCGAATACTCTGCGACCGATACGGTCTGTCAAATGCATGCTGCTCGTACCTTTCGACCAGCCGGAATCGTAAGTCGCTCCGGCGGGCAGTTCGACGTTTATGCCCGAAACGCCCTCTATATACTGAAAAAACGAGCCTTCGTCGGAGACGAATTTCACCTTGTGCGAACTCGCGTTTTCGATGACGATTTTGGATTGCCCCCAGTTGTCCTTGGAGCAGCCGCAGGCGAAAATGCAGAGAATCGATAGTGCCGTAGCAAACAGTCTGTTCATAGTTAGTCGTTTTTTTCGGTTTTCTTTAATGACTTTAAAGTCCTTAAAGTCTTTAAGGTCGTTATTGTGTCTGCCGCTATTCCGCCGTGCGCTTGCGCAGCCCGCGGTCGGCGGCGAGACGCTCCATCATCGCATGGGCGGCGTCGTACTCGTTCGGGATTTCGCCGTCGAGAATGGCGTTCTTGATAATCTCCTTTATCTCGCCGATGGTGTTGCACGGCTCGATGTCGTATTCGCGCATGATGATGTCGCCCGTTATCGGCGGCTGGAAATTGCGGATGCGGTCGCGCTCCTCCAAATCCTTCATCTTGCGGCGCACGAGTTCGAAATTCGCCAGATAGCGTTTCACCTTGGCGTCGATGCCCGACGTGATGTCGGCTTCGCAGAGCGTCATCAGCGGCTCGATGTCGTCGCCCGCCTCGAAAAGCAGACGCCGCACGGCGGAGTCGGTTACGAGGTCTTCCGAGAGGATTATCGGTCGCAGATGCAGGAAAACGAGTTTCTGCACGAACTTCATGCGGTCGTTCATCGGCAGTTTCATGCGGCGGAATATCGCCGGCACCATTTTCGAGCCGAGAACCTCGTGTCCGTGGAACGACCAGCCGATTTTCGGGTCGTAGGATTTCGTCAGCGGCTTCGCGATGTCGTGCATCACCGCCGCCCACCGCAGCCACAGGTCGTCGCTGCGGCGCGCCACGTTGTCGAGGACTTTGAGCGTGTGCCGGAAGTTGTCCTTGTGGGCATGATTGCCGCGACGTTCGACGCCGCAAAGGTTGTGCATCTCGGGAAATATGAGTTCGAGAAGCCCCGTGAGTTCGAGCAGGTCGAAGCCCATCGACGGTACGGGCGAAGCGACTATCTTGTTGAGTTCGGTGATTATGCGCTCTTTCGACACGATGCGTATGCGCTCGCGGTTGCGCTTTATGGCGTCGAACGTTTCGGGCGCGAGGTCGAAACCCAACTGCGTCGCGAACCGTATGCCGCGCATCATCCGCAGCGGGTCGTCCGAGAACGTTATGTCGGGGTCGCACGGGGTGCGGATGATGCACTCCTCCAAATCGCACATGCCGTCGAACGGGTCGACGAGTTCGCCGAACGTCGCGCCGTTGAGCGACCATGCCATGGCGTTTATGGTGAAGTCGCGCCGCCGCTGGTCGTCCTCTATCGTGCCGTCCTCGACGTGCGGCTTGCGCGAATCGGGCGAATACGACTCCTTGCGCGCGCCGACGAACTCGACCTCCAAACCGTCGGCGCGGAGCATCGCCGTACCGAAGGTCTTGAACACCGAAACCTTCGTGCGCAGTTCCCTGCCGAGTGCTTCGGCTATCTCGATGCCGCTTCCGACCACGACCACGTCGATGTCGGTGCATTTGCGGTGCAGGTAGTGGTCGCGGACGTATCCGCCGATGACGAACGCCTGCACGCCACGCTCGTCGACGAGGCGCGATATGCGACCGAATATGGGCAGGGACAGCGGGTCGGATGCCATAGCCTTATTCATCGGTTTTCATTTCGCGGCGGTACATCTGCACCGTATTCTCCAATCCGTAGTAGAGGGCGTCGCTGATGAGCGCATGACCTATCGACGCTTCGTCGCACCACGGGATGCGCTCGATGAAGTAGCGCAGGTTGGCGAGCGAGAGGTCGTGTCCGGCATTCAGCCCGAGACCGCATTCGCGCGCCTTTTCGGCGGCGGCGACGTAAGGTGCGATGGCGTGTTCGCGGTCGGCTTCGTAGCCGCTCGCGTATGCCTCGGTGTAGAGTTCGACGCGGTCTGCGCCGCACGCCTTCGCCCCCTCGACTATTTCCGGAATCGGGTCTACGAATATCGAGACGCGGATGCCTGCGGCGTGGAAAGTCTCGCACATGCGCGTCAGAAAGGCGCGGTTTTCGATTGTGTTCCAGCCGGCATTCGACGTAATCGCGTCGGGAGCGTCAGGCACGAGCGTAACCTGCGTAGGGCGCACTTCGGTTACGAGCCCGACGAAACTGTCGATGGGGTTGCCTTCGATGTTGAGTTCGGTCGAGATGGCGCGTTTGAGATTGCGCACGTCGTCGTAGCGTATGTGGCGGGCGTCGGGACGCGGATGCACGGTGATTCCGTCCGCTCCGAAACGCTCGATTGCCAGTGCCGCCTTCACGACGTCTGGCAGGTTGCCGCCCCGCGAGTTGCGGATTACGGCAATCTTATTTATATTGACGCTTAACTTTGTCATAAAATTAGTTATATTTGCGTTGTAAAGTTAATATATTTTCGGGACACGTCAGATGAAAATCATACTTTTTTCTCGCCATAAAGTCGAACACCGCGCCGAGGACATCGACGAAATATTCGCTTCAATCGGGCGTTTCGGCTTCGATTTCACCGTAAACCGCGAGTTCGCCGAGACGATACGTTCGCTCACGGGACGCGATATTCCGGCGGAACTGCAATACGGCGACCGTGTGGAGCCGCCGCAGGGCGATGCCGTCATGGTCTGCTGCGGCGGCGACGGAACTCTGTTGGAGGCTGTGCGCAGACTCGACGGCGCGGATGTTCCGCTCGTGGGCGTCAATTCGGGGCGGCTGGGCTTTCTGGCACTCGCCTCGCGCAGCGAAATAGCCGGCGTGTTCCGTGCGATAGCCGAGGGCGGAATCCATTACGAATCGCGTGCCATGCTCCGCATCGACGGCGTGTTCGACGGCTCGCGACAGCCGATGTACGCACTCAACGAGGTTTCGGTACAGCGACTGGGAGCGACCATGATTTCGACCGATGCCGCCGTCGACGGCGAACACGTCTCGACCTACAACGGCGACGGAATCATAATCGCCACTCCGACCGGCTCCACCGCCTATTCGCTGAGTGCCGGCGGTCCCGTTATCGCGCCGACCTGCCGAAGCATCCTTCTTACGCCGCTTTCGCCGCACAATCTGACTATGCGACCGATAGTGATGTCCGATTCGAGCGAGATTTCGATATGCGTGCATACCCGCGGAAACGCCGCTTCGGTCTCCGTCGACAACCGTACATGGGAGATAGGCGACGGCGCGGAATTCACGGTGCGTCTTGCCGAAAGGAGAATTTCTTTGGCTGTTCCGCACAATATATCCTTTTACGACACGTTACGGAATAAGATGATGTGGGGAGTAGACGTCAGATAGTGCGAAATATCGAATATCCGGCGCGAAATGTCGTATTGTCGGAAAAAAGTGATATATTTGCGAGATATATGAGTAATTCTAAGGGCATACCCGTTCATGTCGCCATCATTATGGACGGTAACGGTCGTTGGGCGAAAAACCGCGGCAAGGAGCGTTACGAGGGTCATATCGAGGGCGTGAAATCCGTCAAGGAGTGCATCAAGGCGGCACTCCGCAACGGCGTGCGCTACCTGACGCTCTACGCTTTCTCGACCGAGAACTGGGGGCGTCCGGCGGAGGAGGTCGATGCCCTGATGGAGTTGTTCTGCAAGAGCGTGATGGACGAAACGCCAGAACTCGTCGAACAGGGCGTGCGCGTGAGGATGATAGGTCGCCGCGACCGATTCTCGGAGAAGGTGCGCGGGCATCTCGCGAAAATCGAGGGCGAGACCGCTGCCGGCGACAGACTTACACTCGTGCTGGCGTTCGACTATTCGTCCCGCGACGAGATTGCGACGGCAGTCCGCCGCATTGCCGAACGTGCGGCGAAAGGCGAATTGAAGCCGGAGGAGATTACGGAGAATACGGTGTCGGAATCGCTCTATACGGCGGGAATCCCCGACCCCGATTTCATCATCCGCACCAGCGGCGAGTGCCGGTTGAGCAATTTCCTGCTGTGGCAGGCGTCGTATGCCGAGATGTATTTCCCGCAGACGCTGTGGCCCGATTTCGGTCAGGCGGAGTTCGACAAGGCGATGGAGGAGTTTGCGACCCGCGACCGCCGCTACGGCAAACTTTAAGATTGGATAGTAAGAAGTAATTTGTAAATAGTTTCGATGAAGCATTTATTGAGGGTATCACTGTTGATGACGGCGGCAATCGCACTGCTGTCGTCCGATGTTTATGCGCAGTCCCGCGACGATTCGGGAGCGAAGGGTGCGCCGGTGCAGCAGGATGCCGACAAGAAACCTCAAAAGGATAAAAAACGCGGTAGGAAGGCTGAAACGCCGCAGACGGAGAGGCAGGCGACCGCCGAGCCGGCAGCCGCCGCAACCGAAAGTACCGGAAAACCTGCGACGTCTGCCGCCGTGCAGGACGGGCAGGCGGAGGAGGATGATTTCGTCATGCCGGAGAATCCTCAGCACCTTTCGGAGAAGGAACGCCGTATGTACTATCTGCGCAAGGTGAATATCCACGGCGTCAAGTATCTCAACCACGATATTCTGCGTTCGGCGTCGGGTCTCGTGCCTGGCGATTCGATTTATCTGCCGAGTTCGTTCATCCAGAACGCCATCAACCGTCTGTGGTCGCAACGCTACTTCTCTGACATCCAGATTGGTGCCAACATCGACGGCGACAGCGTCGATTTGGAGGTGATGCTCAAAGAGCGTCCGCGCGTGGTGAACTGGGCTATCACGGGCGTGTCGAAAGGCAAGTCGAAAGACCTGCTCGAAGAGTTGAAACTCAAACGCGGACACGAACTCTCGGACTATATCGTCGACAAGAACTCGAAACTCATCAAGCAGCACTTCGGCAACAAGGGCTTCCGCAACTGCGACGTCGATGTTAAGATAGAGCAGGACACCGTCATTCCTCAGGGCGTGAACGTTACGTTCGACGTGAAGAAGAACGCCCGCGTCCGTGTCGGCGAAATCACCTTCTCGGGCAACGACAACTTCAAGGACAAGCGTCTGCGCCGCACGTTCAAGAAGACGCACAAGACGAGCATCATGTTCTGGCAGAACACCAAGTTCAACGAAACCGATTTCGATGCCGACAAGGAACTGCTCATCGACTTCTACAACTCGAAGGGCTACCGCAACGCCAATGTGGTTTCCGACTCGGTATACGCCATCAACGACAAGCGTCTGGGCATCCACATCAATCTCGAAGAGGGCAACAAGTACTATATCCGCAACGTAACGTGGGTCGGCAACTCGCGCTTCGACACGCAGGACCTGCAACGCATGTTCGCCGTGAATAAGGGCGACGTCTACGACAAGAAGTCGATGCACAAGCGTCTCGGTGTCGGCAAGGAGCAGAATCCCGACGACATGTCGGTTTCGTCGCTCTATCAGAACGACGGCTATCTGATGTCGCAAATCGACCCTGCTGAAATCATCGTCGGCAAGGACTCGCTCGACCTCGAAATCAAGATTTTCGAGGGCAAGCAGTTCACAATCAATAATGTCGGCATCACGGGCAACAACCGTGTGGACGACGAGGTGATTCGCCGCGAACTCTATACCCGTCCGGGCGAACTCTACAACCGTGCGCTGCTGATGCAGACCATCCGTACTCTCGCCGGAATGCAGCACTTCAACGAGGAGGCTATCATGCCGGACATCAAACCGGTGTCGAACGAACTCGTGGACATCAACTGGCCTCTCGAAGAGAAGGCGTCCGACCAGTTCAACATCGCCGCCGGCTGGGGTTCGGGAACGTTCGTTGGTTCGGTCGGAATCACGCTCAACAACCTTTCTATCCGCAATTTCTTCAAGAAGAATGCGTGGCGACCTTACCCGATGGGTCAGAACCAGCGTCTGTCGATTTCGGGACAGACCAACGGTACGTACTATAAGGCGTTGTCGCTCAGTTTCTCCGACCCGTGGCTCGGCGGTCGCAAGCCTAACTCGCTGACCGTGTCGGGACACATCTCCGAAACAAACAATGCCTATTATATATGGCAGAAGGCGTCCGCCTACTTCCGTTCCTACGGTCTGGCTGTCGGACTCGGCAAGCGTCTTTCGTGGCCCGACCCTTACTTCTCGCTCTACACGGAGTTGGCATACCAGCGTTACGGTCTGAAAGGCTATGATTCGTTCATCATGAAGGACGGTAACGCGAACATGCTCTCGCTGCGCGTGGTTCTCGAACGTAATTCGACCGACCAGCCGATATATCCGCGCCGCGGTTCGAATATCTCGGTTTCGTTGCAGATTACGCCTCCGTTCTCGGCTTGGGACGGCAAGAAATACTCCGACCCGACACTCAGCGACCAGCAGCGTTGGAGATGGATAGAGTTCCACAAATGGCAACTCAAAGCGCAGTGGTTCCAGGCACTCACGTCGAACAACAACCTCGTGCTGATGGCTAAGGCGGAGATGGGATTCCTCGGACACTACAACAAGAACAAGGTGTCGCCGTTCGAACGGTTCCAGGTCGGTGGCGACGGTATGTCGGGTTACAGCATCTACGGTGTGGATATCATCTCGCTGCGCGGTTACGAAGACGGCGACCTCGACCCAGTGGGCAGTTCCTATTCGGTGGCGTACAACAAGTATACGCTCGAACTGCGTTACCCGATTATCCTCAAACCGTCGTCGCAAATCTACGTGCTCGGATTCCTCGAAGGTGGTAACGGATTCTCGTCGTGGAAGGATTTCTCGCCGTTCAAAATCAAGCGTTCGGCAGGTGTCGGCGTCCGTCTCTATCTGCCTATCGTCGGTATGCTCGGCATCGACTGGGGCTGGGGATTCGATGCTCCGGCGGGTCAGACCAAACGCAGCGGAAGCCAGTTCCATTTCGTAATCGGTCAGAATTTCTAAACGGTTGCGCGGCGGGAATTTATTATTTGGCAATATATTTGATTCGGTATGCGTTATACAGTATAAAACGTAACCAACAAGGAGGAAAGATTATGAAACGTTTGATTTTGACAGCAGCAGTGATTCTGGCGAGCGCGATGACGGCTTTCGCGCAGAAATATATCGTCGTGGACAGCGAGAAGATTTTCAAGTCCGTTGCCGAGTACAACGAGGCGATAAAGACGCTCGACGAGATGTCGGAGAAGTATCAGGAGGCGGTGGACGCTAAATTCAAGGATATAGAGAATCTCTATTCGACCTACGTTTCGCAGAAGGCGTCGCTCTCGACTGCGACCCGCAACGCCTACGAACAGCAGATTCTGTCGCAGGAGAAGGCTGCGACGGAGTACCAGCAGTCTATATTCGGCAACAACGGCGTAATCATGAAAAAACGCATCGAACTGATACAGCCTATCCAGAGCCGCGTGTTCTCGGCGATAGAGAAATATGCCAAGGATAACGGTTGCGATATGGTCGTCGACATCGCATCGAATCCGTCGGTGCTTTTCTACTCCGATTCGGTGAATCACACGGATGCAATCATAAATCTTTTGAAAAAATAAAAAAATCAAGTAATTTTATATCGTAAAACAAATCGAAAATTCTTATGAAAAGATTTATCAAACTAACCCTCGCAGTGGCGATGACGATGATTTCGACCTCGCTCTATGCACAGAAACTTGCGCGTATAAACATGCAGGAGATTGTCTCCGTCATGCCGGAGTTCAAGGAGATGCAGACCAATCTCGAAACTTTCGGCAAGGATTTGCAGGAGCAGTTGGAGCAGATTCAGGTCGAATTCAACAATAAGGCTGCCGATTTCCAGAAGAATCAGGCTACCATGGCGGAGTCCGTAAAGCAGTTCAAACAGCAGGAGTTGGAGCAACTCCAAAACCGCTATATGGAGTTCCAGCGTGTTGCTCAGAGCGACTATCAGAACAAGTCCAACGAACTCTTCGAGCCGGTGCAGAAGAAGGCTATGGAGGCTGTCAGCAAGGTTGCCAAGGCTGGCGGCTATACTGCCGTTTTCGATACCTCGGCAATGGGTCTCGCGTTCTATGACGAGGCGTTGCTGACCGACCTTGCGGCTGCCGTCAAGGCTGAACTCGGCATCAAGGACGAGCCTGCTCCCGCTAAATAGCGGTGCGTGATAACGGGCAACAAACAAAGGCGACTATATCGAATAGTCGCCTTTGTTTGTTGCTTAAAGTCCTTAAAGTCCTTAACGACTTTAAAGACTTTAAGGTCTTTTTTTAGTTGGGAGACTGCCTATCCTATCTCCCGAAAATATCGTTGAGCAGTTTCGCGAGACGATAGCCGGCTCTGCGAATCTGGTCTTCCGCCAGAGGCGTAAACTCGTTGAGATACGGTACGCGTTTGAGTTCCTCACCCTCCTTGTAGGCGTGGACGGGATATGAACGGCGTGCCGAATCCTCCGCCCAGTCGTAAGGCTCTCCCGCGACGGTCGCGGCTATGCGCTCGTCGCTCCACGTGTCGAGCAGCAGCGCGGTGTCGCTGAACGAAAACGGATTGCGGCGCGTGAAAACCTCTTCGTCCCAGAACGTGTGATACTTGACGTTGCGGTTGTCGAAACGCACCTTGTATTTGCCGATGGACATGTCCTCCGGATTGTACTGGATATGCTCCGGACAGTGCATGTCGCCGACCAGATGCACGAGCATGATAACGCGCTGCATTATCGTCGAATCGGTCATGTCCTTCTTTGCACCGCGCAACTCCTTGGCGTATTCGTCGATGAAATGCACGCAGTTCTTGACGTAGCGTCCGTTGTCGTTGAATCCGCGGAACGGCTTGAAGTCCTTGTCCACCTCGAACGTGTGCGGATAGACGTTCACGCGCTTGCCGTTGGTGGGGTCGAAACCGTAATCGACGAGCCATTCGGCACGGTAGTAGTCGGGGTAGGTGGCGTAGAAGACTATCGACTGTTTGCCGAAATATTTCGCCAACTCCTTTTTCGCTTTCGGCGTTAGATTGTTCTCTGCGATTTTCGCGACTGTCGTATGTCCGAGTATGCCCCAAGCGAAAGTGCTGTTCATGGCGAACAGCACTCCCGCGGCGATAAGTATAAGTCGTTTCATGACTATTTCTTGTTCTTCAACTCTTTCAACTCCTTTTTCCAGAGGTCGTATTTGTCGCAGATTTCGCCGTCGAGCAACTTCTGCCACTCCTCCGGATGATATTTCTGCACGAAGTAGCGCGGACGGTTCTCGTCGCGGCGCGAATCGTCGAGTTTGCGCGTCAGACGGTCTTCGATTCCCGCGTCGTAGTTGTTGCGGTTCCAGTCGTCCATGTATTCGCGCATACGGTTGAGTACCGGCAGCATCTCGGGCTTCGCCGCCAGATTGTTTACGCAGTAAGGGTCGGCGGTGTAGTCGTACAACTCCTCTACCGGCTTCGAGTCGGCGAGGAACAGCAGTTGGGTGGCGTTGAGTTTGTTCTCCGCTTTCAGACGGCGCATGATGTGCAGTGCAGGACGGTAGAGGTCCATATAAATATGGTGCTGGTCGTAAGGGTCCTGCGGGAAGTAGTTGCGGATGTAGACGTAGCGGTCGTCGTTCACGCCGCGGATGCACTCCATCACCTCGTCCCAGTTGTCGCGGGCAGTGTAGACGTACTCGTGTCCGTCCTTGCTTTCGGCATCGAAGATGTTGAGCGGCTTGCCCTGATAATACGACGGCTGCTCGATGCCTGCCAGATGCAGGATAGACGCCGTGATGTCGAGTTCGCTGACGAGTTCGTTCACGACGGCATGTTCGATGCCCTTGCCCCAGACTATCATCGGCACTCGCGTACCCTCGTCGTAGAGGAATCCTTTGGCGCGGATGTCGGCACGTCCGTTGTCGGCGATGAAAATCACTATGGTGTTGTCTTTCTGATTGTCGTCTTCGAGTTTGCGCATCAGTTTTCCGACTTCGGCGTCCATGTATTCCACCTGGTCGAGATAGCAGGCGTACTCCTCGCGGATTTTCGGATGGTCTGCCATGTAAGGCGGCAGCACGACTTCGGCAGGATTCACCGGATGTTCGGACTGCTCGCGAATCGATTTCCACCAGTCGCCGCGGTGCGTAACGTAGAGCGTTACCTGCTTGAAGAACGGCATGTCGGAGGATTCGGCGTCATAGAGTTTGTCGAACAGACCGAATTTGGTCTTGCCGTCGTATTCGCCCGTGCGGTCGTAGCGGAAGTTGCAGTCGATTTTGCGGCTCGACTCGTGGTCGCTGGTGGTGTTGTTCGGATTCTCGAAACAGTCGCGGTCGCCGAGTATGCAGGTGTAGCCTGCCTCGCGCAGATAGTAGGTGAACGGTTTGATGGAATCCGGCAGTGCCTTGTCGCGGTTGCTGCGGTGGTTGTGCGAAGCCGTAATCGTGTGGTGCAGTCCGGTGAGCATCGCCGAACGGGTCGGCGAACTGAGCGGGGCGCAGCAGCGTGCGTTGGTGTACATCACGCCTTCCGCCGCCAGACGGTCGATGTTCGGTGTCTTGACTGCGGGGCAGCCGTAGCAGCCGAGGTCGAGCGTCATGTCTTCGGCGATAATCCACAGAATGTTGGGGCGTTCGTTGTCGGCAGGCTTCTCGGCTTTCTGCTGTGCGCAGCCGCCGATTACCGACGAACCGATTGCGAGAGAAACGGGGATAAATGATTTCTTGTTCATGTATTTTTAGTTTGGTGTGTTTCTGTACATATGTAGGACACATTTCCTGCCCGATACACCCAATCGGGAATCGAAAAATTTATTTGCCGTACTGACGTCATTCTGAGCGTAGCGAAGAATCTGTTTCAATGTATTCCGAATCATTAGATCCTTCGCTTCGCTCAGGATGACGAAATCATATACTAATTTACAATTAAATTATAAAAAAATTGCAGTTGTCGATAAATTATCGGGCGAAAAGAATAGGCTTGTTTCGTACAAGCCTATTCCCGATGTGCGGTTTTATTTTTTGGAAATCTTTATCTTTCCGATGCAGAAGCGGTTCGCCACGGCATCTCCTCCGGCGGCGGCTTTTTGCTCGCTGTCATTGGAGATTACGAGTACCGAATCGCCGTTTACGCCCGAAAGCGGAATCGAGCCGTTGAACCAAGTATTCTTCTCTTGCGTGATTCGGTTGTCGAGTTCGTTGAGGTCGAACGTGGTCGCTGCCGTTTCGTCGTCGTTCAGAACCTTGAAGGTTATATAGTGTATATCGCCCGTTGCCGTGGTTCCGAAATCGAGGTTGATGTCTATCGCCGAATTGGCGGCGGCACCTGCGAGAGCCGCTGCCGGCAATGTCAAATCACCTACGTTGTCTTTACCTTTTGTACGACCGAATTTCAGCGCGCCGAAGTTGAAGTATATGTAGGCGTTCGAAACCGAGTAGCCGTGTTTAGCCCACAGTGCGGCTGCGCTTTCGCTGCCCGCAATGAAAGTCGATACCGTTTTGTCTGTCCATTCGCCGATTTGGACTTCGTCATTGAACCATTCGAGGTCGTCGCAGAACAGAACGTCTTTCGCAACCTCCGTCGTTTCGCTCCATTCGCTGTCCGACGAGATGCCTTCCACTCCCAAAGCCTGTACTTTCAGTGTTGCATTTAGCAGCGCGATGTCGGTATTGTCGATCGTCAGAACATTGTCTGTCGTCGTACCTTCCACAGGATTGCCGTTGATTACGGCGGAATACTTGTAACCCGAATGCGCACCTGCGATCTCGTCCCATGCCAATACTATCGGACGGGTCGTAACGCCATCTTCGGTAATAGGTGCGAACATCGACAGACGCAGGTTCTGAGGAGTGTCGAGCGGTTCCGCTGTTTCGATATTGTCGATTACGAGGTTATCCACTATCGCCCGCGGAGTTTTGCTTGCCGTACCGATGCTTATCGAGATGACGGTTTCGGCGGTCGCTCCGGTTACGATGAACGATACCTCGCCGAGATTGCCCACCGCGTAGTCGTTTATGTCGGTAGCGACAGTCTCTTCCGTTCCTACACCGTTGATAAGTCCGCTGCCCGAAACTATTTTCGCTACGACCGGATGCGCATTGTTATTCGTGCCTTTCCACTTCATCGCATCGAACTTGACGGACAGATTCTTGCCCTCGATGCCCGCGCGGCACGGCAGATAGAACGTGCCTACGCCGCTCGATGTGCCGACCTTCACGCAACCGGGCATCTCGGTAAGCCGGTAGAGCGAGGATGCGTAGTTTCCGGTGAAGTCGCCCCAGCCGCGGCTCAAAAGATATGCCGCTACGGTGGATGTGTTCAATGAGTTTATCTGCTCCGTTCCCTGAATGTTGCTCGCGCAGTTGGTCATGTAAGGCGTTTCGCCGTCGGTAATCTTGATAGCCGTCATACCCGGGAGGTATCCCTCGGCATCGTTCAGCGCGTCGCCGCCCCAGATGCAGAGGTCGTAGCCGTTGATGTAGACATGCTTTTCGTCCGCTTTCGTGAGATTGAGTTTCAGCGTGCCTATTTTGCCAGCAGCGCATTCGACGGAGTTCTTATAGCGGAATACATAGCAGTTGGCATCGGTCTCGACGGTTACTTTGAGCGTGTGCGTACCCGGCAGAACCGCCATGTAGACCTTGCCCTCTCCCGCAGCGGCAGGAACGGCGAACGGCTCGGCGAGATTGACTATCGCCGCCTTGCGCCGAATCGAAGATGCGAAATCCCATACGTCCGTCGTCAGGTCGTACTTGTAGCCGCCGGCGATAGTGTTGTCGCTGACAGCCGTTACGCTCTTCACCTTCTCGCCCGAAGCCTCCGCACCGTAGATGTCGAAGCAGAGAACCGATGCCGTCGCCTTGAAGACGAGTTTCGTCGGTTCGTTTTCGACCAGAGCCGCAGGTTCGGATACCATGGTTATGTATTTTCCCGCTTCGAATGCCCCTGCAACGGATTGTGTCTGTCCTGAGTTGAGCGAAATCCAGATGTCGGTCGCACCCGTGGAGTTGAAATCCTTGAAACTGCCGTCCGTTGCGTATTCGCGGTACGGGAAATAGGCGTACATCGTACCTGCGGTCTGCGTGCCGCCCGAGGTCTCGAATGCTCCCGAACCGTCGGTTACGGCTTTCAGGTTGATGTCGGTCGCTCCCGCGCCTACGACTGTTACGCCGAGTTCGTCGGTCGCGTTCCACGAGAGTTTTCCCGTCGCTTCATCGCGGTCGGTTCGCGTATTGGCGATTTGCGCGTCGATTTGCAGTGCGACGCTGCCGCCCTTCTGTGCGATGTCGGTTGTTCCGTCGATGTCGTTCGTACAGCCGGTGAGCGTCATTGCCGTTGCGGCAATGAACGCGATGCTTTTGATAATCTTTTTCATTGTTCGATTGCTTTTAACGGTTATTCGTAATCTTTGTTTGTCCAGTCGTCGTCTATCGACGGCAATCCCGATTCTGCCGAAATCGCGAAGCCTTGCTCCGCCGTGCAGCGGCAAACCCTCAGGTCGGGGTAGCGATAATCTCTTTTCATTTTCATCTTGATTGTAGTTTTATGGTGTTAGTTGTCAGCACTCGTGTCGTATTTCGAGATGCGTATGTTGTCCAGTCCGACGCGGTTAGGCACGATTGCCGACTGCTGTTTCATGGTCGATACGGTGAACGTGCAGTTGTTCGACACGTTGTGGAATACGAGCGGTTCGATTGCCTTCCACTTCTTCAATTCCGAAGCCTCGAACGTGAAGTCGTAACTCTCGCCGTTGGAGCATGAAACCGTCAGGTTGCGCGTGTCGCTCAGCGATGTTACCGTGCATACGTCCATTTCGAACTTGACGTTGATTGAGGCTCCGTCCGTGATGTCGGCAACGGCGTTCGTCGGCAGTATGAAGTATCCCGCATGGTCGCCGACGTTCTTGTTCGCACTGACGCTACGACCGATTTTCAGGTTGCCTAAGTGGATGTATACGCGGCACTTGCTCGTCGCGTATCCGTATCCGCGCGAGGTCCATTCGGCGACCTTTTCGGCGGAGTAGTTCGCCGTGGTTATGCCCTTGCATTCCTGGTCGGAGAATCCAGCAGCCCAATCCTTTTCCTTGCCCGCCATAGCCCACGTCTCGTCGAGCCAGTCGAAGTTGTCCTCGAAGAATACGTAGCCGAACGGATGCACATCCTTGTCTATGGTGGTTGCGGCGACAGGTTCGGTCCACTCCGACGGCTGGTAGCGCAGCGATTCGGCATGTCCGAGCGCGCGTACCGAAAGTTCGTAGGCGACACCCGTTCCGAGGTCGTTCACGGTGCATGACGGCGTCTCCGATATGCCCTGCTCGACGATTCTGCCGTCGGATACCTTGCGTACGACGTATTCGTAGCGGAATGCGTGGTCGATTGCGTCCCACGAAGCGGTGAGCGACGATGACGAAGCCGATACGTTCTGCGCGCCGACAACAGGCATTGCGAGCGTTTCCGACCACTCCTCGACTATTTCGGTGCTTTTCGAGATTTTCGACAGCGCGACCTCGTCGATGAAGAAACGGTTGGAGACGCCGGCGGCAGTCAGATATTCGGTCGAGTATGCCGACTTGAATATTATGCGCGTATCGGTCGTCGCATTGTAGATACGTACCGTAATCGGGTCTTCCGTCCACTCGTTGTAGGTTGCGAGCGGGATTTCGAGTTCGGTCTGCGTCGCCGAATTTATCGTTCCGCCGCCGACGACCTCGATTTTGATGTCGCCCAAATCGCGCGCGCCGCCCGAGCCTTCATAACCCGTTGCCTTGAACGTCAGTTCGGCATGTACAGTGCGTCCCTCGCGTATCGCCGTGAGTGCAGGCGACTGCACCAGACCTGCGGTCCTGCTCTTGCCGAGTTTGATGTAGCCCAGACGCAGGTAAACGGGACGGCTGTTGTCGGTCTGAACCCAGCCCGCCTGCTCGAATTTGTCCACGAGTTCCTGCGAGAGCGTGTAGACGTTGTCGAACCGCGTCTCAGCCGTGTTGAGTTGCGGATTGCCGACGTAGTCCGTGCCGCCGAACTCGTAGGTTACCCAGTCGAAGTCGTCGGAGAAGTAGACGTAGCCCGGCTTGTAGTTGTCGTCGCCGTCGAGGCTGAATTCGAGTTCGTAGCCGTTGTCCGACTCGCTGCCTTCGAGCAGCAGCAGGTCGTCTATCGCATATCCAGCCTTGCCAGTGAAGCGCAGATACATGCGGTCTACGCCGATGATGTGGAATATCGCCGATGCCTTGCCCCAGCCCGAAGCGACGGTGCCGGTTTCGTAGGCGAACGGATACCAGTCGTCGCCGTCCATGCTGGCTTCGACCTTCAACCCTTCCTTGTCGAATGCGCCGAGCGTGTTGCTCACGCCGAACGACATTCGGAAGTATACATCGTTCTTGGTGTCGATTGGTCCGAGCGTGAACGTGTCGCCGTCCTCGGCGAACAGCGCGGCATTGCCGCCCGACGCGCCCTCATAGCCTGCCGACGGAGCGGTGGCGGCGATTTGCACCGAGCCGGAATAGCGCACCATGTCCGAACCGAATCCGCTGCGGCTCCAACCCTTGTAGTCGGCGACAGCGGCTGACGCTCCGTCGCCGAATGTCTCGTTGTAGTAGGAGATTGTCTCCCCGTACGCGCTCTGGTATATCGACACTTCGAGTTTCACTCCGTCTACTGTGTCGAAATAGAGCGTTACGGCGCGTTCGTCGCGCATGTTCGGGTCTACCGCGACCGTAACCTCCGTGTCGCCGTGCGACGCGCGGGGAGTTACCTCAATCCAGTCGACGTTCTCTTCGTCGTAGTTGATTATCCAGTAGGTGTTCGACTTTACGTCTATCTTCACCTCTCCGCCGTTATAGTCCAGACCGCGTTTGTTCACCCTGATTTCGGTCTGTTCGGACGAAACGTCGGGTGCGACCTCCTTGTCGCTTTTGCATCCGCCGGACAGTAGGGCGGCGGCGATTGCGAACGCGCACGTGATTGTTCCGATTATGTTTTTCATGTCTGTGTCCGTTTTGTTATTTCATTTTGGTGTGGAATGCTTTCGGTCGCGTCATGGTTTCGGTGTATACGCTGCCGAAACGGTCGGTAACCTTGATTTCGAGCGTCGATGACGACGATGAAGCCTTTACCGCGAACATGTGCGACGTGCGGTTGGAAGCGTCGGAAGATGTGAGCGAACTTCCGCTCTGCACGCGCGGAATGTCGTAGCACAGCGTGTGCAGCGGGTCGCGGTCGAACACGCGGCTTACCGTCAGCGGCGTGCCACCCTCGGTAACCTCGATTTTCCACTGCGGGTCGTAGTTCCAGACGTTGATGTAGACCATGTTGCTTTCCAAATCTTTATAGTCGTCGCCCGCGGTGTCGCGCGGCGAATCGGTCTGCTTGTCGAGAACCTCGACGTATTCGCCGAGAATGCTCTTGGCGAGATTCATGTCGTAGGAGCGGAACTGTTCGTCGCGTCCGCAGCCTATGCCCTTGTAGTACCACTTTATGTCGCGACCCTTGACCTCGAACACTCCGTATCCCGACGGCGTGCCGTCCTTGCAGACGCTGCGTCCCGAGTATTTGCCGCCCCACCACCAGCATTCGCATACGGCGGCGGTGTTATGCTCGATGATGTTGTCGGCGACGACCATCGTCGAGTTGATGTGGGAGTGCCCCGTCATGATATGCACGTTTTCGAATCCCGCGAGACAGTCGAGTATGTCCGCCGTACCGCTGCCGCTGAGCGTCGCTGCGTTGTCGAAACCGGAGTTGTTGTTGGAGTGCAACTGACAGTGAGTGCAGACCACTATCGGTTTCGACTTGTCGCCGACCAGCCGCAGGTCGTTGCGCAGCCATTCGTACTGGGTGTTCGTGAGATTGCGGCGGTAGTCGCGTGCGCCGATGATGCCCTGCGCACCGCCCGTGTTTATCCATGCGATGTTGTCGAGGACGATGTAGTGTACCTCGCCGAGGTCGAACGAATAGTACGAAGGTCCGAACACGGTCTTGTAGAACGCCTCGCCCGCGAAATCGCCTTGCACGTAAGGGTCGTTGTCGTGGTTGCCCATCGTGTTGAACATCGGCACGCAGTAGCCCGCGACGGTGTTCTTGTAGTTGGCGGGCGTGTATTTCTGCACGTACCAGTAGTGGTCCCACGTCAGGTCGCCCAGCACTATCGCGTATGTGCGCTCCGTGCCGTATTCCGCGGCGAGAGCCTGCGAATCGACCATGAATCCGTCGCGGAACTGGCTCATGTCGCCGTTCGAACTGTCGCGGTTGGCGAGATGCAGGTCGGCGGCGAAGATTACGAAGTGGTCGGTGTTGTCCACGCTTTTAAGTTCGAAGTTGCACTGCTCGTCGATGCCTGCGTCGCTCGAAACGGGCATCCAGAACCCGGGACAGGCGTTATCGCCCGTTACGGGCATGTAGCCCGACGGCAGCGAAACGAACACGTAGCCGTTCGACTTGTCGGACGCGAGCCAGTAGTAGCCGTTCTCGTCGGTAACGGTCGTCGTGATGCCGTCCGAAACGGGTACTCCCGCCAGTCCCTCCTTGCCGCAGAACACGACGCCCTTGATGTTGAATCCGTCGCGGTCGGGAATGTCGAATTCGGTCGTAATCCATACGGTGATGTTGCAGACCTTCTGCTCGGCATCGCCGCGGGTGATGTAGAATACGTAGTTGCCGCGCTCCAACTCCTCGGGAACGACGAACTTCGCGTAGGTGTCGGTCGTCTCGACGAGCGGAATGACGACCTCTCTCTTTTCGCTGCGGAATACCGCCTTGTCCCCGGCTGAGAAGCCGCGACCCTGAATCGCCACGACCTGCCCTTTGTAGATGGAGAGTTCGGTGTTGATGTATATGCGCGACACCAGCCGCTCCGAATAGCGGTATTCGCTCTTTGCCTCCTCACGGCATCCGCCCAGTGCGAATGCGAGAGCCGCCAGAGCGATGAACGCCGATGTTTTCAGTATGTTTTTCATGATGCTTTCTCTTTTTTATCTGCTGCTTATACGGATTATGCCGATGCGGTTGTTGCCCGCACGGTCGATAGGCGTACTCGTGTTCTTCGCACGGCGGTCGTTGTAGACGCGCATGCGCAGCACGAGGTCGCTCTTGTCGCAACACTCCTGCGGAAGGTCGAGCGTGTAGATTTTCATGCCCTGACTCGTGCTGGCGTTCGCCGCGGCGAAAGTCGTTATCTGCGTCCACTCGTCGAGCGGCGCATTCTCGTTCTCCGCCCATTCGAGACTGAAATTCATCGGTCCCGAACTCGAACTCGCCATTGCGAACGCGAGCGAGAGTTGCCCCGTGTATCCTGCGGTCGAAGCCGTGATTATCCATGCCGTACCGTCGCAGTCGTCGATGCGGTTGTAGTTGTTCTGCCACCAGTCTTGGGCGACTATGCAGTAGTGGAGTATCGTCGGGTCGTTGGCATACAGCGGAATCCATTTGCCGCCGGCGAACGATGCCGGTATGCATCGTGTCCATGCAGGCTGGAAATACATCGATACGCTGCCCGCACTGTTGTTTACTGCTACGCTCTCGCCGGTCGCCGACTCTTTGAGTTGTCCCGTTCCGACGGATGCGACAGCCTTGTCCAGCCCCTTCTTGTAATCAGTCCAGGGACCAATCTGCATGACGGTTTTGCTGCGGCGCGTGGAGGCGTCGTCCGAAATGCGGTCGTCGTCGAGCGAACGCATGCGGATATGATATACGGTTCCCTCCTTTTTGTTGCGGCGCATCACGATACCGCGGATGCTGCCCGTGCCTTCCGGAATCATTCTCGCCGCACGGAATACCGATTCGTACCACGTGTACAACTGCACCGTGTTGCCCGAAGCGTCGCGCAGCAGGTGTACGTATTCGTTGTTGCGCTCGCAGAACGGCAGCGACGGCGCGATGTCGTAGGTGCCGTAGTCGGCGTTCAGCACTGTTTCGTTGATGTTGAGGTATGTTCCGTAAGGCAGCACGTACTCCGTGTCGCGCAACTCGACCAGACAGTACTCGTGGTCGCCTATCGTCGAAACGTCGTCGAGCGCGAGAGGTGCTATGCCGTCGCTCTCTTCGGTCTTCATTATCATCGTGCGCGAGAAGTTGCCGAATTTCGGAGCCTTGGTTTCACGGTCGAGCGAAGCCGACATGCCGAACAGATGTATCGTCAGTTTGGAGTTCAGCGGATAGTCGTTGGAATCCTCGTCGTCGAACTCGATGCAGAGCCCTTTGCCGCTGCCGTCCTGCACGCACATCTGCGCAGCAGGGAAGTTGCCGCATGTGCAGTCGCTGACGACGTATGCCTCGACATAGACGTTCTCGTTTACCGTTCCTGCGCCGCCGCCCGTCATTTCGAGTACGTCGGCTATCGTGACGAGCCGCGATTCGTGGAACGACTCGGACGGTTTCGCCTGCCTGACGACGAGCGGATGGGCGAGCGACGTTCCCGTGGCGGCGAACGTTACGGTCGTCTCGCGCTCCGTGTCGAGCGGATTCTCCTTGACGTCGAATATCTGGTAGGTGTCGGTCTTTTCGGCGAGCGAGAGCCAGTCGGCGTCAGCCGGAATGTCCACCGACCAGTCGATGTTGGCTTCGACCTTGATTTTGAACTGTTCGCCGAGCGACGAAACGACTTTCGTGTCGGCGGAGTAGGTTACCTTCATTGTCGGGGCAGCCCCCTTCTGATTGAACGTTATCGTCGCGACGATGCGTCCTCCGGCGACCATGTTCAGGTCGCACGTGCGCGGATACGCGCTCTTGTTCTCATTGACCTTGACCGAGAATCGTGCGTCGTCGCGACCGCTCGCGGGCCAAGCCGTTATCCACTCCCAGTCCTCCTCGTAGGTCGGTTTGAGTTCCCAGTCGCCCACGTCGGAGTAGACGACGAATGCCTGAATGCCGCCCTCTTCGGTGTACTCAATTTGGTAGAGGTCGTCCACGATAGCGACCGACGAGCCTTCGACATCCTTCGATTCGCACGAACAGAGTAGCGATGCGACCGCCGTCGCAACCGCCGCGACCGCCGCTGCTACGAATCCGTGTATATTATAAATATGTGTTTTCATGTCCGTTTATCGTTTTCGAGTTATTCAATGCCCGCTTCCGCAGCCTGCCTGCTCCACCATACCGGCGTCTTCATGTCGTCATCGCCCTTGTAGACGGTGCGCAGACGTTCGAGTTGCGCCTGATAGTTGGCTACATTCACGTTGGCGGTGTTGTCGGGATACTGGAACCGCGTCGGCAGCACGTGGTCGTTGCTCGTCGCCGTGCCGATTTTCAGTTTCGGGAATCCCGTGCGGCGGTATTCGTACCACGATTCGTAGCCCACCCAGAACAGGGCGACGTACTTCTGGTTGATAATCTGCTCGACGGTGTTGTTGTAAGGCACCTTGGCGAGGAAATTCGAGATGGTCTTGTCGGTAATGACGGTCTTTTTGGTGTCGATGCTGTTCCAGTAGCGTATCGACGCCGTAATCGCCTGCTTGTAGTACTCCTCGGCGAGCGGGTCGCCGCCGGCCACCCAGCCGCGCTTGATTGCCTCGCAGAAGATGAACAGCACCTCATCGTACTTCATGAACGAGTATGGCGAGGAGTATGCACCGAGATTGTCGCGGTTGAGCGAGGCGATGCCGTCCGAATCGGTCTCCTGCGACGGCATGCCGCTCGGACGACCTTTCCACCGTTCGCCGCCCTGAACGAAATACGCCGATATGCGCGGGTCGCCCGGAATCGACATCATGTCGATAATCGTCGAACAGGTCTTGCGCGACGAGACGAATGACGACGAGGTCGTCGAGCCGAAATAGTTCACGAACGGTTCGACATCGTCGTAGTAGAGCGTCGCGTTGTCGTCGTTGCTCCCGAATACGGGATACGACGCAGGATTGGTGAATACGCGGTTGATTTTCTCCGCCACGCCGAATACCTCGTTGCGGTTGCTCAACCGCATCAGCACGCGCAGATAGAGCGAGTTGGTGAACTTGCGCCACTTCGTCAAGTCGCCGCCGTACAGCAGGTCGCGCGAGCCGTTGATGCCCTCTTTCGGATTGTAGAGCGTGTTGGCGCGTTCGAGTTCGGCGATGATGTTCTCGTAGACGGTGCGCTGCGTATCGAACTTGGGCTGGTTGTTGCCCGTGCCGTTGATGTTGCCGAAAGCCTCGGTGTAAGGCACGTCGCCGTAGCAGTCGGTGAGATTCGACATGAACAGAGCCTTGATTGTTATCGCTATCGCCTCGCAGTTCGCCTCGCCCGTCTTGACGGCGAGCCGCTGCATCTCGTCGGCATTGGCAGCCAGCCGCGCGAACCAGTTCCACGACGAGGCTGACGCCGTGTTCGGAATCACGTAGCGGTGGTAGGAGTTGTTGCTCGTTCCGGATACCGTATACTGTATCAACTCGCCGTTGAGTTGCCATGTGCGGTAGCACAGCACGTCGCCCGCATTGGCAATGAGCGATTCGAGCATGTTTATCGGCGTGATGTCGCCGTATTCCGGCTCGTTGTGGTTGGTGTTGAAGTCGTCGAAGCCGGTGGTGCAGGCGACTGCGGACAGCAGACACAGGAGAGCCGTATATGTCTTTATGGTTTTCATATTCGATAGCCCGTTTTAGAATTGGAGTTTGACATTGAATCCGTAGGTGCGCGTCATCGGGTAACTTCCGGTCTCGACGCCGCGGTAGAGCGACGAGCCCGCGAGCGCGGCTACCTCAGGGTCGAACTGCGGCCATTTGGTGATGCAGAATACGTTGGTCATGAAGAATCCGAACGTTACTCCCTGGAATGCGCGCGATGCGGCGCAAATCTTCTTCGGCAGCGAGTATTCGAGACGCAGTTCCTTCATTTTCAGATAGGAGGTGTCGAACGTGTTCTGCTCGACATTGTTGCGGTGCCATACGTAGACGCCGTAGTAGTCGACGATGTCGGTCGTTACGGTGGTGTTCTTCGAGAACGTTCCGTCGCTGTTGAGGTTCACGCCGTTGTGGATGAGTCCGTCGTAGCGACCTTCGAGCGAATTCTTGTTCTTGCCCATGTAGGAGAATATCGCGTTGGTGAGTGAGTACGCCCTGCCGCCGACCGAAGCCGCGAACGACATCGAGAGCGAGAGCGTCTTGTATTTCAGGCTGAGCGACAGACCCGCTTTCCAGTCGGGATAGATGCTTCCGAGGTCGAGCAGTTCCTCGCCGAGTATCGGGTTGCCCGTCGAAGGGTCTACGAGTACCTTGCCCGAACAGTCGACGCGGTTGCCCGATTCGTCGTAGTAGAACGCCCCTTTCGGCGCGCGTTCGTAGCCCGTGCCGTAGATTCGTCCGAGTTCCGTCCCCGGGTATGCGTAGATGAGTACGCGGTTGCCGATGGTGTTCTTGTTGAGTTGCCATACGTCCACTCCGTCGGCGAGCGCGACGAGTTCGTTCCAGTTCTTCGACCAGTTGAACGCGATGTTCATCTTCCATTTCTTGTTGTTTACCGGACGGATGTTGGTCGAAATCTCGACACCGCGGTTGCGTACTTCACCGGCATTGATAACCTTGCTCGATGCGCCCGTAATCCAGTCCGACGGCACGGAGATAATCTGGTCGGTGGTCTTCGAGTCGTAGTAGGCGACGTCGAATCCCCAGATTCCGCGGAAGAGTTTGGCTTCGAGACCGACCTCCCAACTCTCGACGTTCTCGGGTTTGAGATTGTAGTTTTTGAGGGCGGCTGTCAGTTCGTAGGAACTCGTGAAGTTGGAGTTTATCGTGTAGGTGTCCAGCAACTGGTACGGGTCGGTGTCGTTGCCGACGTTAGCCCACGACGCGCGCAGTTTGAGCAGGCTTATCCACGAGGTCTTCTGTTGGAGTTTGAAAATCTCGCTGAGCAGCACGCTGGCACTGACGGAAGGGTAGAAGTAGGAGTTGTGTCCCTTGGCGAGCGTACTCGACCAGTCGTTTCGACCCGTTACGTCGATGTAGAACATGTCGCGGTAGCCGAACGACACGAATCCGTAGAACGAATTGATGCTCTTCGAGCGGCGGACGGACTGTGTCGAAAGTTGTCCCTTGACGTTGGAGAGCATGTAGACGTTCTTGGCGTCGAGCATGTTCGCTTTGAGCGAGATGTTCTGATACTTGTAAGTCATGTTGTTGCCGCCGAACGATGCGTTGAGCGAAATGCCGTTGGTGAACGACTTTTTGAACGAGAGCAGGAAGTCGTTGTTGATTTCGATTTTGCGTATCGTCTGTTCGCGGTACATTCCCTGGGCGTATGTCATCGTGTAGAACGGCTTCTGCTGGGTGCGGAAGTCGTTGTTGAAGTCGATTCCCGAACGCAGCGTGAGCGACAATACCTCCGGTATGATATTTCCCGTAACGCTGACGTTTCCGTAGATTCGGTCGCGGCTCTGCGTGTTCAGATGTTCGTAGGCGATTGCATACGGATTGTCGAGCGTCGCGTCGATGAGGTTTATCGAGGCGTCCTCCTCGAAATGCCGGTCCACGCGTCCGCTGACGTATTCGTTGTACATGTCGTTCACCGAAATCGACGACGGCTTCCACATCAGCGATTTGAGCGGCGTCGCGTTGCTGTAACCGGCGATAGGCAGATTGTCGCTGTTCTTGCGCAGATAGGTTACCTTAGCCTGCGCCTGAATGTACTTGTTGCGCTTGCTCGACATCGAGAGGCTGATGTTCTGCGTGTTGTAGCCCGTGTTCGGAACAATCCACTTGTTGCGCACGTCCTTCACCGACACTCGCATCGACTGTCCCTTGCCGTCGCCTGCATCGACCGAAAGACTGTTGGTCCACGTTACACCCGTGCGGAAGAAGCCCTTGTACCAGTCCTCGTTTTTATACGGTTTGCGCGTGTAGGTGTCGTTGTCCCAGTCGCGCGACGAATAGAGGTAGCGCATCTGCCCCTCGATTTTTTCGCCGAAATGGTAGCGCGAGTGGTAGCGCACGATTCGTTCTCCCGTGTCCGACTTGTTCGCCGTAACCGTCCAGAACGAATATTCGTCGGGCGTTACGCCGTTCGACATGTGGTCGTTGCTTGCGACGGTCGGACCGATGTTGCCCGCACCGTACTCGGTCTGGAAGTCGGGCCAGAATCCCGCCTCCTCCAATACGACGTTGGTATTGTAGGTTATGCCTATGCCGCGGTTCTTCTTGCCCGATTTGGTGGTGATGACGATTGCTCCGTTCGCCGCACGCGAACCGTAGAGCGCGGTCGCCGCAGGACCTTTCAGCACCGAGACCGATTCGATGTCCTCGGCATTGAGGTCGCCCGCGCCGTTGCCGTAGTCGATAGGGGCGTCGCCGTCCTCGTATGAGGTGGTGTTGGAGTTGGCGTCCATGCTCGAATTGATAGGCACTCCGTCCACGACGAATAACGCAGTGTTGTTGTCGTGCGACAGCGAACTCTCGCCACGCAGCGTAACGCGCATCGAGCCTGCGGGACCCGCCGACGATGCGTCGAGATTCAGACCGGCGACCTTGCCGGTAAGGCTGTTGAGCCAGTTGCCGCTTTCGACGTTCGTCAGTTCCTCGTTGCCGAGTTTCGACACCGCATAGCCGAGGCTCTTCTCCTCGCGCGTGATGCCGAGTGCGGTTACGACCACCTCGCCGATTTTCTGCGACTGGTCTTTCAGCACGACGTCGATGGCGGTCTGTGCGCCGACCTTTATCTCCTGCGTCTGATAGCCGATGAACTGGAATTCGAGAATGTCTTCCGGAGAGTTTACGGTAAGCGAGTACTTGCCGTAGATGTCGGTGTTGGTGCCGAGCGACGTACCCTTGATGGTTACGGTCGCACCGACCAGCGGAACGGGCGTTCCGCTTCCGCCGTCGAGGACAGTTCCGCTGACGACATGTTTCTGTGCCGATGCGTCAAGCCCGCCGCAGAGAGTCGCGACGACCAAGAGCAGACCTAAAATTATTCGCCTGCGAAAATCCCCCCCCCGAAAAATTTGTCAAACTGTTGATTTGAAATCATTTGGGTGTGGTTTTAAGTAGTTAAAAATTGTGTTTTTTCCTGCGGATTTACCCCCCCCCGTGAAATCGGGCGGGAGCAGATAAATGCACTTTTGCAAAGATATGACTTATTGCGGTATCTGCAAAACTTTTTTTGATATTTGTAGGTTTTGCCGATTGTCGGCAAAACGACTTTAAGGACTTTAAGGTCGTTAAAGACCCTAATGACTTTGAAGTTTTTTCGCCCTCCGTTTGCAAAATTCAAATAATATTGGATATATTTGTAAAATGAATGCGTCCGCATGTCCGTTTTTACGGAGAGACCGGCGCAGGAGAACCCTCGAAAACTGACGACAAATTATAAACCTATTTCAAAATGAATGTTATTTCGTATTCCGCAAAAGGTTTGGTGGCTTTGACTTTGGCGGTTGCACTGTGCATGCCTTCGGGCGTTGCGGCAAAGCCCAAGAAGGAGAAGGTGTCCGACCCTCGGCTGCTGAAAATCATGTCGATGTCAAAACCTGTCAAAGAGGCGCAGTTCGTGGTCAAGGGCGTCGCTCTCGCAACCAACTCGCGTGCCGTGCAGGGCTTCGACGTAGCCGACGACGGCGCGACGCTCTGGTACTCGCAGCCGGGAAATATCGGCAAGAACCAGCAGGGTCTGACCAAGATTCACGAGAACTATATTATTAAAGGTAAGGGTCGTTCGGGCGAACGCATGACGCTGCGCTATTTCGGCAACGCCAACAGCCTTGCAGTCGAGCATGCCGAGGACGGCGACTACGTATGGATTGGAAGTTGCGCTACCAAGTGGCACAAGCATTATAACCGCACGCGTGCCGTATCGCGCATTCCGTTCGCTGCCAAGACCGAAATCAATGACGGTTATGCAGGCGAGACCTACTACATGGGCGGCGACTACTATTGCTGGCCTGCCGTCGATGCGGCTAATGACATTCTGTCGGTCGTAACGCAGAAGGCGGGAGCGGTAACGTTCAACATCTATTCTCTCAGCGAGGCACGCGCTCTGCCCGATACCGAAATCCGCATGAAGACGGTTTGGAAAGGCGAGAATATCGGCGAAGAGGAGGAGACCGTGCAGCGCACCCTGAAAGGCAAGGATTTGACGACGCTCGACCCTATAAGCAGTTTCACGGTGGCGAAGCCGGACAAGGAGAAGGGCAACCCGATGAAGGACATCAACTACTTTACTTTCCGCGGATACGACATCGACAAGGACTATGTCTATTTCGTCGAGGGCAACCACAACAAAGGTAACTACAACGCCAACGGTCCGTCGAATGCGTTCGTTACGGTGTTCGACCACTCTGGCAATGTCGTTCTGCCGCGCCGCCGCATCTCGGTGATTGCGGACAAGTATATGCTCAATCTGCTCGGTTTGAGTTCGCAGGGCTATGCCGACATCTCGGGAATCAAGGTTCGCGACGGCAAGGTCTACATCGCGTTCTCGACCTACAACACCGGCGGCGACAAGAAGGGTCATCGCGCCAATATCGTGAAGTACGAGTAGGGCAGACCCGTCAATTACAAATCAGCCGCACCTTGCAAGGTGCGGCTGATTTTCGTTAAGGACTTTAAAGACTTTAAGGACTTTAAGGACTTTAAGGACTTTAAGGTCGTCAGGGTCTTTTACTTGATGAAAAGCATCTCGCGGTATTTCGGCAGCGTCCATATCTGATCGTCCACGACCTCTTCGAGGTGGTCGATTTCGTTGCGGATTTTGTCGAAGAGTACGGCTACCGTGTCGTGATACAGTATCGCTTTCTCGCGCATGTCCTCAATATGGTTGGCGACCTTGCGACGCGCTATCATCTCGTGTACGAGCGTCTGGATAGACGCCGTGCGGTCCTGAATCGTCTTGATGAGTTCGATGTCGGCTGTCGATTTGATGCCCAACTGATGCATCTTCCACGCCTTGTCGAGCAACACCGATTCGTATTTCGACGCAATCGGCACGATATGGTTCATTGCCAAATCGCCGAGTACGCGGGCTTCAATCTGTATCTTCTTGACGTAGGTCTCCCACTTGATTTCGGTGCGGGCTTCGAGTTCGACCTTGTCGAAGACGCCCATGTTGCCGAACATCGCAACTGCGCTCTCGTCCAGATAGCGGTCGAAGATGAGCGGTACCGATGTCTCGCAGTCCAGACCGCGTCGTGCAGCCTCGGCTTTCCACTCGCCGGAGTAGCCGTTGCCGTCGAAACGGATTGCCTTGCACTGTTTGATGAGTTCGCGTATGGTCTCGTAAATCGCCTTCTCCTTCTTCTCGCCGGCGTCGATTTTGGCATCGACGACCTTCTTGAACTCGGTGAGTTGCTCGGCGACGGCGGTGTTGAGGACTATCATCGCGTCGGCGCAGTTGTCCGACGAACCTACGGCGCGGAATTCGAAGCGGTTGCCCGTGAATGCGAACGGCGACGTGCGGTTGCGGTCGGTGTTGTCGAGCAGCAGGCTCGGAATCTGCGTGAGTCCGCTCATGCGGAATATGTTCTTGGCGTCGAAGCGGATGTCCTCGTCGTTGTGCGACTTCTCGATTCGGTCGAGTACGGACGATACCTGCGAGCCGAGGAACGTCGAGATGATTGCCGGCGGTGCCTCGTTCGCGCCCAGACGGTGTTCGTTGGTCGCGCTCATGACGGAGGCTTTCAACAGTCCGTTATGCTTGTAGACCGCAACGATTACGTTCACGAGGAAAGTGATGAATTGCAGGTTCTCGAATGCCGTCTTGCCCGGACGCAGCAGGTTCACGCCGGTGTCGGTGCCGAGCGACCAGTTGTTGTGCTTGCCCGAACCGTTGATGCCCTTGAACGGCTTCTCGTGGAGCAGCACGCGGAAATGGTGGCGGCGCGAAACCTTGTCCATCACCGTCATCAGCAACTGGTTATGGTCGTTGGCGAGATTCGCCTCCTCGAATATCGGAGCCAACTCGAACTGGTTCGGAGCGACCTCGTTGTGGCGCGTCTTCAAAGGAATTCCGAGTTTCAGGCTCTCGTACTCCAACTCCTTCATGAACGCGAGTACGCGCTGCGGGATAGCACCGAAGTAGTGGTCTTCCAACTGCTGGTTCTTCGCCGCCTCGTGTCCCATGAGGGTGCGTCCCGTCTGTACGAGGTCGGGACGTGCCGACCACAGCGAGTCGTCGACGAGGAAGTACTCCTGCTCCCAGCCGAGGTAGGAGTATACGCGCTCGACGTTCTTGTCGAAATAGCGGCAGACCTCGGTCGCAGCCTTGTTCACCGCCGACAGCGAACGCAGCAGCGGCGTCTTGTAGTCCAGTGCCTCTCCCGTGTACGAAATGAATACGGTCGGTATGCAGAGCGTCGTGTCCACGATGAACGCCGGCGAGGTCGGGTCCCATGCCGAGTAGCCGCGCGCCTCGAAGGTGTTGCGGATACCGCCGTTGGGGAACGACGATGCGTCAGGCTCCTGCTGGATAAGCACCTTGCCCGAGAACTCCTCCAATACGTTGCCCTGTCCGTCGGGTTCGGCGAATGAGTCGTGCTTCTCGGCGGTACCGCCCGTCAGCGGCTGGAACCAGTGGCAGTAGTGGTCTGCGCCGTGTTCCAACGCCCACTGGCGCATGCCTGCCGCAATGGCGTCCGCCACCTCGGGTGTGAGCGGAGTGTTGTTCTCGATGGTGTTCGAGAGTGCTTCGTAGGTCTGCTTGTTGAGATACTTGCGCATCTGCTTGCGTCCGAAGACCTTTTCGCCGAAATAGTCGGACGGATTTTTGCTCGGAGCCTCGACGTCCACGACCGTATGGTTCATGGCGGCTTCCAGCATTTTGAATCGTAATAAAGACATGTTAGTTTGGTTTTCCGTTTGTTTTCCCATTACCCGTCGTTCGCCGATGACGAACGATTACGGTGCAAATATAATGACTTTTCGCGGAAATTGTCGCGGTTTTGCGAAAAATAATTTGCTGTTTTATTGATAAACGGCTATTCGCTATTGATGAATAGCCGTTTATCAATAAAATATAATTCTTTAAGGTCCTTAAAGTCCTTAACGACCTTAAAGTCCCTAATCTCATAGCGCGTATTCGTTTCGGCGACCGCGGACTTTCCTTTCGTGCCGCTTCCTGTTATTTTTATAACAATTATTTGTTTCGTTCGGAAAAATATTAGTACCTTTATGCGAATTTTTGGAAAAACCCTAAACTAATCAAAAATACTATGGCAAAAAACAATCGTGAAAAGCTCTTCGCCGAGTTCCCTCCGGTTTCGACCGAAGCGTGGGAGGCGGCGATAGCGGTCGACCTCAAAGGGGCCGACTACGAGCGTAAACTGGTATGGCGCACGAACGAAGGCTTCAACGTTCGTCCGTACTATCGCGCCGAAAATCTCGAAGGCCTTGAAACTTTGAACGCTGCGGCGGGCGAGTTCCCTTACCTGAGAGGTGTCAGCGGCGATAACAACTGGCTCACTCACCAGACTATCGAGGTGGCTGCTCCTGCCGAGGCTAATGCGACGGCGTTGCAGATGCTCAATGCCGGTGTCGATTCGCTCGGATTCGAAATCAAGGACGAGAATTTCTCGGAAGCCGATTTGGATGTGCTGTTGAAGGACATCTACATGCCGGCTGTCGATTTGACGTTCTCGGGCAAGAAAATGCCGCACGTTGCGGCTCTCGTACTCGCAAAGGCTGAAAAAGAGGGTGTGTCAAAAGATGACACCCGCGTCAATTTCTGCATCGACCCTATCGTGAAACATCTCTCGATGAAGGGCGACTGGTGCGAAAAGTGCGGCGGCACGAAGTGCTTCGACAAAATCGCCGACCTCGTCGCGAAGACCAAGGAGTACAAGCATGTACGCGTGGTTACCGTTTCGGGCAACGTATTCTCCGATTCGGGTTCGACAATCGTCGAGGAACTCGGATTCTCGCTCGCCGTCGCTCACGAGTATCTCGTGCGCATGATGGAACACGGCTTGACAATCGACGAGGCTGCGCGCAAACTGCGTTTCTCGTTCGCCGTTACGTCGAACTACTTCATGGAGATGGCTAAACTCCGCGCAGCGCGTCTGCTGTGGGCTAATATCGTCAAGGCTTACGGTCCTGAAAAACCTTGCTCGTGCAAGATGTTCGTACACGCCCGCACTTCGGCTTGGAACCAGACCGTGTACGACCCTTACGTGAATATGCTCCGCGGAACGACCGAGGCTATGTCCGCCGCTATCGCAGGCGTACACTCGTTGGAGGTTCTGCCGTTCGACCACTCCTACGAAGCACCGTCGGAGTTCTCCTACCGCATCGCCCGCAACGAAAGCCTGCTGCTCAAACACGAATCGCACTTCGACCAGGTCATCGACCCTGCCGGCGGTTCCTATTATATCGAAAACCTTACGAAGAGCATCGCCGACGAGGCATGGAAACTCTTCCTCGAAGTCGAGGAGAAGGGCGGTTACGTCGAGGCGTTCAAGGCTGGTTTCGTCGTCGAGCGCGTCAAGGCGTCGGCTGCCGCCAAGGACAAGGCTGTCGCAACGCGTCGTCAGACGATTCTCGGTTCCAACCAGTATCCTAACTTCACCGAAGTAGCCGACAAGGCTCTCTGCGCCGAAGTCGTGGAGCGCAAGCCGGACGAGGGCAACGTTCTCGTACCTTACCGCGGTGCGATGGCGTTCGAGCAGATGCGTCTGCACGTCGACCGCAGCGGCAAGGAGCCGAAGGCGTTCATGCTCACCTGCGGCAGCCTCGCAATGGCTCGCGCACGTGCGCAGTTCTCGTGCAACTTCTTCGCATGCGCAGGTATCCGCGTAATCGACAACACGTTCTTCAAGTCGTTGGAGGACGGCGTTAAGGCGGCTCTCGAATCGAAAGCCGAAATCGTCGTCGTATGTTCGTCGGACGACGACTACGCGGAGGTCGCTCCGAAAATCAAGGAGATGCTCGGCGACAAGGCTATTCTGGTCGTTGCCGGTGCGCCTGCATGCATGGAGGAACTCCAATCCAAGGGAATCAACAATTTCATCAGCGTCAAGAGCAATGTCCTCGAAACTTTGAAGGGCTATTTGAAGCAGATGGGTATCTAATATGGAGGTAAAGAAAATGAGAGCAAAATTTTCAGAATTGAAATATTCCGACAGCACCGCCAAGTGCTGCGGAGACAAGGCTGCGACTAAGGAGCCTTGGATGACTGCCGAGCAGATACCTGTCAAGGACGGTTACACGGCAGCCGATTTGGAGGGTATGGAACACCTCAACTATGCGGCGGGTCTTGCGCCGTTCCTGCGCGGTCCTTACTCGACGATGTACGTAATGCGTCCGTGGACAATCCGTCAGTATGCCGGATTCTCGACCGCCGAGGAGTCCAACGCCTTCTATCGCCGTAACCTTGCGGCAGGTCAGAAGGGTCTTTCCGTGGCGTTCGACCTCGCTACGCACCGCGGCTACGACGCAGACCATCCGCGCGTCGTGGGCGACGTCGGCAAGGCCGGTGTGTCGATTTGTTCGGTAGAGGACATGAAGGTGCTGTTCAACGGCATTCCGCTCGACAAGATGTCGGTGTCGATGACGATGAACGGTGCGGTGCTTCCGATTCTCGCATTCTATATCGTTACCGGTCTGGAACAGGGCTGCACGCTCGACCAGTTGGCAGGTACGATTCAGAACGATATTCTCAAAGAGTTCATGGTGCGTAACACCTATATTTACCCGCCGAAGTTCTCGATGAAGATTATCGCCGACATCTTCGAGTATACGTCGAAGAACATGCCTAAATTCAACTCGATTTCCATTTCGGGTTACCACATGCAGGAGGCTGGTGCGACTGCCGACATCGAGTTGGCGTATACGCTCGCCGACGGTCTCGAATATCTGCGTGCGGGTATCAACGCCGGCATGTCCATTGACGCATTCGCTCCGCGTCTGTCGTTCTTCTGGGCTATCGGCATGAACCACTTCATGGAAATCGCCAAGATGCGTGCGGCACGTATGCTGTGGGCTAAAATCGTCAAGCAGTTCGACCCTAAAAATCCTAAATCGCTCGCCCTGCGTACCCACTCGCAGACGTCGGGTTGGTCGCTCACCGAGCAGGACCCGTTCAACAACGTGGGTCGTACCGCAATCGAGGCTATGGGTGCCGCTCTGGGTCATACCCAGTCGCTGCATACCAACGCGCTCGACGAGGCTATCGCGCTGCCGACCGATTTCTCGGCGCGTATTGCCCGCAATACCCAGATTTACATCCAGGAGGAGACCAACGTATGCCGCACGGTAGACCCGTGGGCAGGTTCGTACTACGTGGAGTCGCTGACCAACGAAATCGCCCACAAGGCTTGGGAACATATTCAGGAGGTCGAGAAACTCGGCGGTATGGCGAAGGCTATCGAGACCGGTATTCCGAAGATGCGTATCGAGGAGGCGGCTGCCCGCACCCAGGCGCGTATCGATGCCGGCGAGCAGAAGATTATCGGTCTGAACGAGTTCCGTTTGGAGAAAGAGGCTCCTATCGACATCCTCGCCGTGGACAATACGGCGGTGCGCGAAAGCCAAATCAAGCGTCTGAACGACCTGCGCGCCAACCGCGACCAGGCAGCCGTGGACAAGGCTCTCGCGGCGATTACCGAGTGCGTGAAGACGGGCAAGGGCAACCTGCTCGAACTCGCTGTCGAGGCTGCGAAGGTTCGCGCTACGCTCGGCGAGATTTCGTACGCATGCGAAGAGGTGGTAGGTCGCTACAAGGCGGTCATTCGTTCAATTTCGGGAGTATACAGTGCAGCAATGAAACAGGACAATCAATTTGAAGAGGCTAAACGCATGTGCGCCGAATTCGCCAAGCGCGAAGGTCGCCAGCCTCGTATCATGATTGCGAAACTCGGTCAGGACGGACACGACCGCGGTGCGAAAGTGGTCGCTACGGGTTATGCCGACATCGGCTTCGACGTGGATATGGGACCTTTGTTCCAGACCCCAGCCGAGGCTGCCAAGCAGGCTGTCGAGAACGACGTCCATATCGTCGGCGTATCGTCGCTGGCGGCAGGACACCTGACGCTCGTTCCGCAAATCATCGCGGAGTTGAAGAAACTCGGTCGCGAGGACATCATCGTAACGGTCGGCGGCGTAATCCCTCATCAGGACTACGACGAGTTGTACCGCGACGGTGCGGCAGCGATTTTCGGTCCGGGTACGAAGATTCCGGCATCGGCAATCAAGATGCTCGAAATCCTGAACCAGTAGTATTCGGGTTCCATAACGAAATCCGGCGGACATTCCGATGTCCGCCGGATTTTTTTATTGGGCTTTCTGCAACATTAAGGACTTTAAAGTCTTTAAGGTCGTTAAAAGAGTTATTTCATGTCAGGATTGTCGCCTACGATATATAGACGAAACGATTTGCCGTAATATACTATTTCGATTGTATTGCCATATTTCAGTTTAATCTCTATGTCGAACTTGCAGGTGTCGTCCGGTTTGAAGTATTCGTTACCCTGAATGACAGTAGCCTCTTTAATATCTACCGATTCTATATTGGCTGTTTTCTCCAATACTTTGCCGTTGTATAAATAATATCTGATTTCATCAAAATCAAATGTTTTCTCCTGAATGTATATGTATGTGAAATCGTTGGATTCGTCGGTAGATACGCTTATCGCTGCTATCGGGAAAGCGTAGCATTCCGCTATTTCTTGCAATGTGAGCGCGCCGACATAAAATTCTGTGTCCGCAGTAGACTGGTACGAAGAGTTGTATGTACAAGCCGTTTTGAGGTCGTAAACGATTTTGTCGTTTACGGATATGCCCGGAATCGCAATATCCGGATAATCCGACCGCATACAGCCGACGTAGGACTTGGAGGTCGTGTCCGGAACGGGCTCCGGCTCAGGGTTTGGGGTTTCCGATTTCGTACATGCGCTTATCGATACGATAATTGCGATTGCTAAAAGTATCTTTTTCATAATATATTTTATTTTAATGGTGAATACCTCCTCTTAAACTAATGTTTTCTTGCAAAAAGTAAATGTTGTGTGTAATTGTTTCGTTGGAATCGTATTGCACTCCTTCGGTTGTTTTGATACTTTCTCCGGCTGCAAAATAACCGTCGCATTCGCCGCCCCAACCCCAGTTGAAATGGACGAGTTGCTGTTTGTTCTCGATAATCGAAGATACTTTATAATGAGGAATCGCCTTATCACCTTTATAATCGATATAGTCTATTTCGTAAAATGTCGTTTTCTCATCCTTATCGATATATCCGTCGAGTACCCATGTATGACCTCCTTGACCAGAACTTGCGTCGGTGATTAAAGGTTGAAGTTTATTTAATTCGGAACGGACAAAGTCCCAGTCAAAGCCATGCAATCGTATTGAATCTAAGATATATCCTAATCCGCTGAATGCTGACGTTCTGCCTGTGGCATAAACCGTGGTGTGATTTTTGGATTCATCGGTAGGGTCTGTAAAATAGACAGACCCGTTCAATTCTCCTATTTGTCTTATAAGAGCGGAGATTTTCCAGTGATTCTGTTCGCATGTCGCGGATGAGCAACCGGATTTATGATTTTTTATTGCACTCCAAGGAATCGAGAATGTTTCGCCTATATGTTGCGCATTCGGATTGTCTACATCGGACGAATTTTTGACATTATTATTCTTGTTTGTATAGGTTGTCGTTATGGAATCGGGAAATTCCCAGTAAGCCATTATTTGAGCGTTGGCAATCGTCGTGCAACCGGCAACTCCGTTGCTGCAATATGCCCCGAATACGCCGTCCTGATTCCATTTGGTCGTGCAGAGCGGACCGATTTTATCGTCCTTGAAGGTTTCCGTTTTCGAATATCCTACCGGAAAATCGAATATCGGAAGATTGCGCATATTAGCCAGTTCCGCTGTCATGGAATCCATGTAGTTGTCGAAACCCTCGATGCCGGTCGGTCGCCCGTATTCGTAGTTGCCTTGTTCCGTTACGACGAGAACCGGCGAAACGCATCGGTCTGCCGCGATTATCGAGAATCCGGCGTTGTCGTTGAAATTGAATACGTAAACGAGCGTGTCGGTTTGCTCGATGCCGTCGTTTCGGGTGGATTGGCGGGTTACGCATCGACCGTCGCGGATGGTGCGGGCTTTGCCTGCCCTCGTAACTTCCGGACCGTCAACGATTCCGATGCTCCGGCGCGCGATTTCCAGTGCTTCGTCGTAACTGCGCGTGCGTCCCGACGGAGCGGATACCTGCGATTCGGGTGCGGAATCGGCAGTGAGAATCTCTGCCGTATAGTTGTCGGTGCATGACGACAACATTGCGGCTGCGGTCAAAAAGAGGAGAAATCTTCCCATAGGCGTATATGTTAAAAGGCAGAATAGTGTTGCTCTCTACAAATATAAGTCATAAAATATTATTATACAAATTTTTAGACAAGAAAGTGATGTGCCGTGCCGATAAAAAATGGCGGCACCTCTCGATGCCGCCATTTTTGCCCGATATATGCGATTACAGGAATCGCGACTCCTCCTCCGGTTCGTCCGCGGTGAGTTTTGTGCCTAATTCGCCGGACAGAATATACGACGGGATAGCCTCTTTCACGTAGACTGCCGTGTCGCCGGCAGTCGTTCCGGTCAGCGTAAGCCGGTTGCCGTTGTCGGAGAATCCGATGACATAGGAAGCATTGCTCCATGCCGTGCCGTCGGAGTATGTTCCGCTCAAAGTGTTGCCGCTGATGCGGTACGTCCCTTCGTAGTGCGAGTAGGTCGGCTTGTAGAGCCGCTGGTAAATGTCGAACGTGCCGTTGTCGCCGAACGACATGTATATGTCGGCGGCATCGAGGCTGCTCCACGATACCAGATGCCATTCGCCGACGATTGAGCCGTCGCTGCCTTTCGGAGTTTCGATTTTGTTCGTTTCGCCGCAGCCTGCGAGCGCGAACATCGCCGCAAGACCTAACAGTATAGTTTTGATGCTTTTCATAGTTTTTCCGCGTTTTTATAACCAACCTCCGTTTGCCGAATGATTCTCGCGTGCGATGAGTGCGAACTCCTTGATGACCGGCATGCCGTTTATGCCGTTTGAATTACCGTTTCCGGCAACAAGCGTAACTCTTAAAATCGCCGAACCGGTATTGCGGCATTGCAGCAGAATCCTCTTTCCGAAGACGGTCGGTTGCGATGTCATACCCAGACGTGCCATATCTTCCGCCGAAACTGTCGCCGCATTTACGGTCATATTCAAATCTCCGCTGCCGAGGTACGGCTGTATGTCGATGGATTGCTGGCTGCCTGTCGTTATCGGCAGGCATGTGATGCCGCGGATGTTCATCAATACTTGATAGGCGTCGATGCAACCGGTTCCCATTTGCTTGTCGAATCGCGACAAATCGAGAGTCGCTTTGCTGCCTGCATCGGTTACGAACTGCTTTGTGCCGGTACAGTATCGGTTTATGTCGTTTACCGATGTGAGCAGAATGGTGTTGAACTCATCGCGCGTAAACTTTTTTCCGGTTTGCAATGCGTATGAAAGTCCGAGTGCCGCTACGCCCGAAACGTGCGGACATGCCATCGACGTACCTTGCGCATAACCGTAGTTGCCGTTGTTGATGGTCGATAGAACCTGTGATGCCCCTGTACGGTTATCGAACATCGATTGGTAGACATCGCCGCCGGGAGCCGCGATGTTGCAGCCCGGTCCGTAATTGGTGTAGTATGCAGGAGTGTAGTCGCACGACATGGAAGTTACGGATATGTAGTTGCGGAATGCCCCCGGATATCCCGACATGCCGACCATGTCGTTGCCGGCAGCGAATATTACGATTCCGCCGTCGACAGCCTCGCAATTACGGCTCGATATGAAGTAGTCGATAGCCTGTTTCTCGGCACTCGAACCGCTCGCGTATTGTGAGTCGGAGGTTACCGTTCCTGCCGTATAACCGTAACTGCACTGGATTATGGCGGCACCGTTGTCCGCTGCGTACTTAATTGCCTTGGCTGAAATCGACGACGACCCGCCGGCTTTGTTATAGAAAATCTGGCACGACATAATCTTTACACCGTCGTTCTTGCCCGACCCTCCGGCGATGCCGCAGACACCTGCGCCGTTGTTGTTCACGGCGGCAACCGTACCTGCAACGTGCGTTCCGTGTTCCGGTGCGTCGCCTTCGGTGCTTATCGTAAGCGGACAGTCGGATACGAAATTATAGCCGTGTATGTCGTCCTTATAGCCGTTGCCGTCGTCATCGTTTCCTGCCGAACCGGTGTTTTCGCGCTCGTTCACCCACATGTTGGCTGCCAAATCGGGGTGGTCCCACTGCACGCAGTTGTCCACGACGGCGACTATCACACGCGGGTCGCCCGTACATAAACGCCAAGCCTCGCCGCAGTTCACATCCGCACCGGCTTTGATGCCCGAATATATCGATTTGTCGCCGTTGTTGATGTAGTGCCATTGATTCGACAGATACGGGTCGTTGAATTGCACGTTAGAGCGGGTGGATGTCGTTCTGAACAGTTCGTTATCTGCTATCGGTGTGATTTTGCTGTTGTGTACGTGCGTCAGTTGCTGGTTGAACTCGATGCGCTCGACTTCGGCGACTTCCGCCATGGCGTGCGCCGCTTCGTCGAGGTCGGCATTTTTGTCGAACCTGACGATGTACCAGCGATGCAGACCGGCTGCACGTGTGCGCTCTTCGTTGCGCACATCGACAGGGAACAGACGCTGCATGGATTTTACGCCGATGTTTTCGAGAACGGCGTCGAAATCGTCGATGCCCGAACGTGTCGCACCGGAGCGCGAAACGCCCGATTCTACCTTTGTCGCAGCCCCTTCGTCGAAATAGACGAGCAACTCGCCGTCCACGGCGTTGTCGGACGTGAATACGAGTTTCGATGCATTCTTGCCGTTATCGACGGCAATCTGCTCTGTCGCATCCTTGACGCACGAACTCATGATTATCGTCGTCGACAGAATCAGTGCGCCCAATAGTGTTTTGGATTTTGTCATAACTTTTATGTTTCAATATATCATACGGTTAAAAGTCGTCGGGTCGGTTTCTCCGATTTAGACCACAGAACCCGACACGGTTCTGCGCCGTGTCGGGTTTTTGTGGTAAAAGGGTGTAGACAAAGACTTTATTTCATCGCTTCGAGCAGTGCACTGCCGTTTTTGGCAGTACGACGGTCGAATGCTTTGTGCAACGGTTCGCAAGCCTGTGCATTTACTTTCAGCGTTGCGAGTTTGCGCTCCATGCGCATTTCCGTTCCGCATACGCCCAATTTCAGAGCCTCCTTGCGATTGGCAACTTTCAGGTCGTTCATATCGAAGTTGCGATACGGAACCTTAGTCCGGGAAACTATGCTGTTCGTCTTCTTTTTCAGGAAACTCGAAACCGACGAAGTCTCGACATAAGGCGCGATAACCGACGTTGCATCGTAGACTGCCATTGCTCCGATAATCTCGTCAATCTTGTTGTCGGAGGTTATCGTTGCGAGATCTACCTCTACATGCATTCCCGTATTCAGTCCTTTGAGCTGCTTCGTCGCCGAATCGATGGTTACGACAACCGGATCCTTGCCGGTATTCCCTCCGACTGCATCGTCGAACGAGAATACGCCGTAAGCATAATTTGTACCCTGTATTGTCGTAATATACCACTTGCCGAGGTCGGAACTTGTCAAAGTAAGCGTCAGAGCCGCCGGGTCATAAACGCCGGTCCACTCTATGCCGTCCTCCCAAACGAAATCCGTAGCGAGGAAGTCGGTAACGCTCGTGCTCGATACTGCCGTTACATTGAATATGTTCTCCGAAGCATTTTCGCCCTCACCGCAAACCATCGTGTAGTCGCCGATTACCATTTCGCCGCTGTATTCGGCTGCCGCAGTTGCGCAGGTCGCCGTAGCGAGCGCACTCTTACCGTAATTGTTCTTTGCGAGAACAACTATCGAATAAGAGGTAGCCGGTTTCATATTGCTGAATACCGTACCCCAGTATCCGTTCGCTTCGAGGAAGTCGAACTGTTTGGATGTCCATTTGGAGCCGTATGCACTCATTACTTCTTCCCAGGTCAGACCCATCGAACCGTCATCGATGGCGTTAATCAGGCTGGTAGTATTGACATAGTATGTTACCTCTGACAATTCCTTACCTGTAATCATTGCGGCAAGACTCGTTTCGTCCGGATATTGAGCGACCAGATTAGGATTGAATTCGCTGACCTTCATCAGTTCTACTGCAATTTCGCAATCCGGTGCTGTGCCGCCGCCTGCTCCCGGGAAGTAGAATTTTATGGATGTGGCACCTTTGGCGGTCGGTTTGCCCTCCTTGTCGAGTGCTACCGCAACCAGCGTATATGCTCCGCCCGAAGGGAGTGCGAACTTTTCGGTTACGGTATTGCCCTCCTCGGCGAGTTCGGTTACCTTGACGACATCTTCGTTCGTGCCGTCTACAATCGCTGCGACCGCAGCCTCGATGTCGTTGTCGCCGAGGTTGCCGGATGCCACCGTATAGTGGAAGCCGGTCGCATCGTCGCCGTAGGTGAAATTGACGTATGCCGATGCCGTCGTACCGTCGGCTTCGATTTTCATGCCGTCGTATTCGGCTGCCAGCGAATAATCGGCTATTTCGATTCCGGGGAATACGATACGGAACATGCCGGATGTGTTGGCATATTGACCGCCTTGGAGGCAGAACAATGCCAGTCCCCGCTCAGGGAACGTTATGATGCCGTCTTCCAACTTGCCGAGACCGTCCTGCAATGTGGCGATTTCGTAATCGCCGTAACTGGAATCAATGTCGGTTATGCCGGAGAACTGACGCGGGATAAACACTCCGTTTGGGTCGGAGCAGTTGATGGTGATATTGGTCGGAGTGTATCTTACCGCCTGTGCTTCGATTGCGGACTGCGAAGCACCGAAGAACGGTTCGAGGAAATTCCAGCCGTACATGTCCTCTATCATGTAGATGCCTTCGCGCGTCTTGTGCCTGTGTATTCTTACAGGAATATTCGCCGAAGCGTCTCCACGGAACATCGACGTAAACCAGTCGTCGCGGAACAGTCCTTCGCCTTCGAGAATCCAAGGCCATGGTGCAATGATTATCGACAACGAACTTTCGCCGTAAGGGGTCGTGTTGTTTTCGTCGTTGATGAGCAGCGAAACCGGATATTCCGTGCCGTCTACGAGTTTGGAGCGGTCGAACGTGATTTTCAGGGCAGCAGTATTCTCGCCTGCGGCGAAAGATACCGATGACGGGATGTCGAACAGTTCCGATTCGTCGCTGCCGAGAATATTTATGACGGCAGCCTCGTCGGTAACTATACGTTTTACGGGGATGGTTACGCTGTTTTCATCCTCTCCCAGATAATACGATGCAGGAACGGTTGTCGGAAAATAGACTTGTATGCCGTCGACCGTCGGACCTGCTTCGAAGTCCTTGTTCTCGCAGGCGGTGAAGAGACCTGCGAGAATGGCGACGAGCGTCAGATAGAATATTTTGATATTTTTCATAGTCGTATGTTTTACTGTATGTTAAATGGTTTGTCCGAAATGGCGGTATCGACCGATGAAACCGAACGTACTGTCTGCAACGGATTAGGGTTGTTTACGATACCGGTGTTTCGCGTAGTCGCCGACAACGGAATCACGCAGTTCCACCAAGGGGCGCGACCGTCGGTCGAGAACTGTGCCATAGAAGGTGCGTTCGTGCCTTCGTCGCCGTTGTGCATGCTCATGTTCAGACGCTTCATGTCGTAGAATACGATGCCTTCGCCCCAGAATTCGATACGTTTCTGGAAAATTATCTCCTCCACGATGTCTGCTACTGCCGAAATAGTATAGCGTTTGTTGCGGTAACTCATGAACGTCGTGAGAAGATTGCGTGCAGCACCTTCGTCGTAGTGTGCCGTAGCCTCGGCCTCGATGAGGTACATCTCCTCGACACGCATCATCGGGATGCTCGTTACGTTGGCAACCGTAAAGTTGGTCTTCTCTCCGCTGTTAGTGTGGAACTTGAACGATGTGTAAGGTGCGATAGGGGAGTTGGAATCCTCGCTCGTGCCTTCGAAGTCCTCTTTCGTAAGGGTGGTGTACGGCTGTATGCGCGAATAACTGCGGTCGCCGTCTACAAATACCTTCTTGCGGAAGTCGGATACCGGTATGCGGTTGAAACTGAATACTGAGATACCCGGCTGCGAGCCGTTGCCGTATCCGTACATGGCCTCCGGCGACATGTGTGCCGACCACGACAAGAGATTGTTAATAACTGTGTCGGCGGATTGAACCATGCCCCACAGCCACGAAGCGTCCTTTTTGTTGAATCCGCCCGATACACTGGTCCAACTGCTTTCGGTCATGATTGTGCAGCCCGAAGCCTCGATTGCCTTACGGGCATATTCGGCAGCCTTCTTGTAGGCGTCGTTTCCGGTCGGAATCTTCTCGTAATTCTCGCTGAAACCGCCGAGCCAGAGATATGCACGCGCTTTGAGTCCGTATACGACCGCCAGCGAAGGGAGGTTGATTGAGGTCTGGGTGAAATCTTTCAGACACTCCTCGGCTTCGTCCAAATCGGAGAAAATGAACTCGAACATCGTTTCACGGTCTGCACGAGGATTGTTGCGAGCCTCGTCCTCGGTCGTGAGTTCGGTAACGATAGGAACGGTCAGCCCTTCGACTTCGAGCACTTCGCTTTCATAAGCGGTACGATTCGGTGCTTTGGCAGGCAACGCCTCGTAGAGACGAGCCATATCGAGATAGAAAAGCGCACGGAACGCTTTCGCCATACCGCGTACCTCTTTCAAATCTTCGTTGTCTCCGGCAGCGAGGATAGCGGAGTTGGCCTCTTTGATGAAGGTGTAGTAATTGTTCCAAAAGAATCCTACGCAATATCCTGTGGCGGAGAGACCGTTGATGTTGGCAGGATAGAGGTAGCCTTGCCAGCGGTCATAGTACTGGTTGCCGCCAGGCATGTTGCCGCTGACGGGAAATACTTCGCCAGCCAGACGGTCGGTAGCACCGAAAATGCCTGCATAACCGAAATCGAAATGTTCGCCGTTGACGGAACCCGTTCTATTGACTATAAGCGATGTCGAAACGGCAGATATGATGGATTTGCCTGCGAACGGAGATTCCTCGCGCTGGTCTTCGGTAACGGTGCTGCCCATCGGCAAAGTCTCCTTTATACAGCCGGTCATGACAATTGTCGCACCGCAGAGCAATGCCGTCGAAATCTTTGCTATTTTATTTACTTTCATAATATTCAATATTTACAAATTGTTAGAACGTAACCGAAATACCACCCGAGAATGTACGAATCGGTGCATAGTAGAACGGATTTGTCGCGCCCGAAATCGATTGGCGTGGGTCAAGTCCCTGACGTTTCGACCACAACCATACGTTATCGCATGCCACATAGATACGCAGTTTCTCGACGAGGAATTTGCGCGTGATGCGCTGCGGAAGCGTGTAGCCGAGCGTGATGTTCTGGATGTTCAGATACGATGCGTCGGTAAGGAAACGGTCCGACGACGATGCCGAATATGCGTCTCCGTAAACGAAACGCGGAATCTTGCTGCCGGTGTTGTCCTCGCTCCATGCTTTGAGCAAATCGCGGTGATAGTTGTTGGTGGTCGTACCCTGTGGCGAAGACATGTAGTACATGTAGCCCGAATCAAGTACCTGACCGCCTATCTGGTAGGTGAAGTTGACCGACAAATCCACTCCGAAGAAGCGGACCGACGAGCCGAAACCTCCGTAGAGGTCAGGAAGCGCGTCGCCCTGCATCTCGCGACCGTTCTGTATGGCATCGGTATACTGGTCGGTGGTTATGCGCTCGCCGTCCTTGTTGTAGGTATACCACAGCGACTGTCCGCTTTCGCCTACTCCCGCGAAAGTCGGCAGATACCATGTGAAGAACGAGCGTCCCTCCTCGCGGAAGTACGAGCCGTCGATAAGACCGGTATGTTTGCCGTCGGCCGAGGTATTGGTTTTGTACGCATCCGGCAGTTTGACGAGTTTGTTCTTGTAATGCGTCATGTTGAGCGTAAAGTCCCAAACCACATTCTTGCTGCGGATAAGGTCGGCGTTCAACTCGATTTCGACACCGCGGTTCACCATATCGCCGACGTTGACGTATTTCGACGAATATCCCAATTCCGAAGGCGTAGGAAGACTGAACAGCATGTCGCTTGTCTTGCGGTTGAAGAATTCTACGCTACCTGACAGACGGTTGCCCCAGAATCCGAATTCGACACCGACGTTGAGATTGGTGTTGGTCTCCCAGGTGATGTCGGGATTTCCTTTGCGATAGAACAACGATGTGGCACCGTTGCTGCCGTCGCTGCTGATGGAATACAGGTCCGTATAGAGGAACTCCGGAATGCTGTCGTTACCCTGCGAACCGTAGGATGCCTTGATTTTCAGCAGGTCTACCCATGAAGCGTTGAACCACGACTCTCTGTCGATAAGCCATGCTGCACCAACCGACCAGAAGTTACCCCAGCGGTGGTCGGGATGGAAGCGCGACGATGCGTCGCGACGGTACGAACCGCTCACGAAGATGCGGTTGTCGTAGTTGTACTGACCGCGGAAGAAATAACCCTCGTTGTTGTATTCGACCATCGACGAACTCGATGACTGACCGTCCTGTGCCGCACCGTTCAATTCTAGATTGTCGGGCGAGAACATCACCTGACGGTATGCGGAGAGTCCGTATGATTTCTTGTTGTACATTTCGTGTCCGAGGAGCAGGTCGATATTGTGCTTGTCGGCGAAAGTGTTGGTATAACTCAACAACTGTTGCAGGTTGTATGCGATATCTCGACCATGCGACTTCTCGACCAGACCGCCCGATGTGGCGAACTGTCCGTAATATGGGTTCATCATCGACGTAGCACGGGTCTCATCCACGGTTACGCTGCCGTTGACGGTCAGTTTCAGACCTTTATAGAACGTGATGTCGGCAAATCCGTTAGCCGAGAAGGCGTTGCCCTCACTATTGTATTTGTTGAGTTGCAAATCCTGCAAGTCGTTGCTCTGACCGCCGTTGGAACGCACAGCACCGCCGTTGCGACCGTCGCCGGTATCGTACATCTTCATGCCGTATTTGTCGCGCATGATGTTGCCGTTGCCGTCGCGGATGTATATCGGGTAGACCGGTGCCATCTGAATGGCGGTTGCGAATGCGTTGCCGCCGTCGGACTCTCCCTCGTCGTTGGAATCCTGACCGTTGTCCCAGTTGAAGTGGGTATATGCCATGTTGCCGCCAACCTTCAACCATTTCTTAGCCTGATAGTCGGCACGCAAACGTGCGGTGTATCGCTCCATCGATGAGCCGCTGACGATACCGTTGTTCTCCAAATAACCGAACGATGCATAGAAATTGGCTTTGTCGGTCGAGCCGGCAACGCCGACATTGTACTCCTGACGGAACGACGATTTGTAGAGTTCGTCGAGCCAGTTGTCCGCTTTGAGCAGGTATTCCTGTCCGTCGGGACCCGTAATAACCCTGCCTTCGCTGGCGAGCGGGTTCAGACGACCGTTGATGCCGATGAGTTTCTGCCCTTCCGGAACGGTGAATACGTTGTATCCCAAACCGCCCGCATTGTTCGACGTGAGCAGGTTGTTGGCGGCTATATTCGCAGCCGACTGATTGTTCGGATTCTGGTCGAGATAATAGTTGTACAGTGCCTTGTAGTGCATCTCGTAGTATTCGCCTGCCGTTTCGGCAATGTCGTATGTTTGCAGAGCCTTGGTGTTCACGCCCCACTTGCCGTCGAACGTAACGCGGGCATCTCCGACCTTAGCACGTTTGGTGGTTACCATGATGACACCGTTGGCACCACGCGCACCGTAGAGGGCGTTCGACGCGGCATCCTTCAATACGCTGATGGACTCGATGTCGGCGGAGTTGATATTGTTGATATCACCTTCGTAAGGCGCGCCGTCCACAATCCAGAGCGGGTCTTTACCGGCATTGATGGAGCCGTATCCGCGGATGCGAATCGTTTGATCCGCTCCCGGACGTCCCGAAGCGGCGGTAAACTGCGCACCGGCGATTTTACCGACGAGCGCATCTGCGACATTGGACGACTGCGTCTTTATCAGGTCGTCGGATTTCAATACTTTTGCGGAGCCGGTGAACGCCTCTTTCTTCGCTTCACCGAAAGCGACGACGATAACGTCGTCGATGCCGTGAGTGCTCTCTTTCATTTTGATGTCGAGAACCGTCTTTCCGTTGATGGCGACATGTTCGTCATTGTAGCCGATGAACGATACGATTAACGTACCGT